>Ga0255338_1000550_pt1 | contig 111748 bp, 95 predicted proteins | sample MeOH1_35cm_T4_19_FD_203715 | JGI IMG/M metagenome (GOLD analysis project Ga0255338, IMG submission 203715) | Sandy soil microbial communities from University of British Columbia, Vancouver, Canada - MeOH1_35cm_T4_195 | ecosystem: Engineered > Artificial ecosystem > Sand microcosm > Unclassified... | reverse complement strand
AATATCTCTCGCCCACGTCTTCATGTTGACACGCCTGACGTAACGGACAATAGTTCACCACATGGTGAAGTATCAGCAAGACGAACTGGGCCGAACGTTCAACGCCCTGGCCGACCCGACGCGGCGGGCGATCCTGGCCCGGCTCGAGACCGGGTCCGGCCTCTCGGTGAGCGAAATCGCCGCGCCGTTCCCGATGCAGCTCAACGCGGTGATGAAGCACCTCGACGTGCTGTCCGACGCCGGCCTGATCGCGCGGACTAAGAGCGGCCGCACCGTCTCGGTGGAACTCACGCCGCAGCCGATGGAGGACGCCATGGCCTGGCTCCAGCGCTACGAGCGGTTCTGGTCCGGCAGCCTGGACAAGCTCACCGCCTTCCTCGAAGCCAAGGAGGATTGAGCGATGGCCCAGCCCAGCCTGACCATCGTGCGCCGCATCAAGGCGCCGCCGCAGAAGGTGTACGACGCCTTCACCCGCCCCGAGATGATCTCGCAGTGGTGGGGCCCCGACGCCGGGCCCGTGCTGCACGTCGAGACCGACGTGCGCGTGGGCGGGCGCTTCCGCATCGTCTTCCAGACCCTGGATGGCGAGACCCACGAGATGAGCGGCGCCTACCGCGTGGTCGAGCCCGGGCGCAGGCTGGTCTGGGACACGACCTGGATCACCTTCCCCGAGCGGCAGTCCGTGGTGACCGTCGACGTGGTGGCGATCGACGGCGGCGCCGAGCTCACCGTCCACCACGCCCAGCTGCACGACGAAGAGGTCCGCGACCTTCATCACGCGGGCTGGATCGGCACGCTCAACAAGCTCCAGGCCCTGTTGGAAACCGCCCCTGAAAGGATCGCATGATGCCCACGCACGAGATCGCCACCCGTGAGAGCTGGCTCGAGGCCCGCAAGGCCCTGCTGGCCGAGGAAAAGGCCCTGACCCACGCCGGGGACGCCCTGGCCGCGAAGCGCCGCGCCCTGCCCTGGGTCAAGGTCGAGAAGGACTATGTCTTCGAGGGGCCGGAGGGGCGGGTCGCCCTGGCCGACCTGTTCGCCGGCAAGACCCAGCTCATCGTCTACCACTTCATGTTCGGCCCCGGCTGGCAGGAAGGCTGCGTCGGCTGCTCGTTCCTGTCGGACGGCGTCAACGCCATCCTGCCTCACCTGGCGCAGAAGGACGTGGCCTATGTCGCGGTCTCGCGCGCCCCGTTCGCGGAACTGGACGCCTTCCGGCGCCGGATGGGCTGGGACTTCCCCTGGGTGTCGTCGGGCGACGGGCCGTTCAACTACGACTTCAACGTCTCGTTCACGCCGGACGAGATGGCCCGCGGCCAGGGCGTCTACAATTTCGAGACCATCGCCCCGCCGATCGACGAGCTTTCGGGCATCAGCGTCTTCATCAAGGATGAGGGCGGCGAGATCTTCCACACCTATTCCCAGTACGGCCGCGGCGGCGAAGAGCTGCTGATCACCTACGGCCTGCTGGATCTGACCCCGCTGGGCCGGCAGGAAGAAGAAGGCCGCGGCAACCTCTCCGACTGGGTCCGGCATCACGACCGCTATGGCGCCCCCGGCGAGGTGGCGGCCACCGGGCGGTTCGTGCCGGCCGAAGCGCCGGGCTGCGCGGCCTGCTCCGCCGCCTGACCGATGCTCTGCTGCGGGACCCTGGCGCTGGCGGCGAGCCTCACGCTCGCCGTCGGTCGCCCCGTCGCCATCGCGATCCTGGTGGCCGGCGGCGTGCTGTTCCACCCCGGCCCTCTCATGGGCCACGCGCAGGCGATGATCGTCGACGGCGCGCTCTGCGTGGCCGGGCCCGCCGATACCCCTGCGTGATCTTGACGCCCGCGCGCGCCGGGGGGCAATTCGCCCCATGGCCGACCTTGCGCTTCTCGACCCAGGAACACCCCCCGCCGGCGAGGACGCCTGGCGCGCCCTCGTGGCCAAGACGCTGGGCGACAAGCCCTTCGAAAGCCTGACGAAGTCCACCGTCGAGGGCCTGCCGATCGCGCCGCTGTACGCCGCGGCCGAGCGGCCGGCCGCGTTTCCCAGCCGGCCCTTCGACGGCGAGCGGCCGTGGGACCTGCGCGTGCTGTCGGCCCACCCCGACCCGGCCCGTCTGAACGCCGAATTGCTGGCCGACCTTGAGGGCGGGGCCGCCTCGGTGATCGTCAGAGGCCACGCCACGCCCGAGGCGCTGTCGCGGGCGTTGAAGGACGTCATCGTCGAACTGGCGCCGGTGGGCCTGGACGCCGGCTTCCTGGGCCCCAAGGCCGCCGACGCGCTGCACGCGGTGGCCAAGGCCTCGCCGGGCGCCAAGCTGAACCTCAACCTCGATCCGCTGAGCGCTTTCGCCGAAGCCGGGGCGAGCCCTGGCCCGATCGAGAGCCATCTGATCAGCGGGGCCACGGTCGGCCTCCGCCTGGCGCAGACCTATCCGCACGCCCAGCTCTTCCTGGCGTCGGGCCGCGTCGCTCACGAGGCTGGCGGCGGCGAGGCGCTGGAGGTGGCGGTGGCCGCCGCCTCGGCCCTCGCCTACGCCAAGGCCCTGGTCCGCGCCGGCCTGCCCGTGGCCGAGGCCTTCGCCCGCATCACGCTCGGGCTCAGCGCCGATGGCGACTACTTCCTGACGCTGGCCAAGCTGCGCGCCGCCCGCGCGGTGTTCGCCCGGGTCGCCACGGCCTCGGGCGCGGCGGCCCTCGCCCGGATCGAGGCGCGCACCTCGCGGCGGATGCTCACCGCCCGGGACCCCTGGACCAACATGATCCGCCTGACCGCCGCCGGCTTCGGCGCCGCGGCCGGAGGGGCCGACGCCGTGGTGCTGGGGGCCTTCACCGACGCCCTGGGCCTGCCCACCGCGTTCGGCCGCCGCCAGAGCCGCAACGCCCAGCTCGTGCTGATGGAAGAAGCCGCCGTGGGCCGCGTCGCCGACCCGGCCGCAGGTTCCGGCTACATCGAGACCCTGACCGACCAGATCGCCCGCGCCGCCTGGGACCGCCTGCAGGCCATCGAGGGCGCCGGGGGGATCATCGCGGCGCTGGAGAAGGGGCTCATAGCCCACGGCGTGGACGGCGCCATCGCCGCGCGCGGCGATCCGAAGATCCTGGGCGTCACCGCCTTCCCGCCCACGGCCGAGGCGCCGGTGGAGGTGGAGGCCGCCAGGCCAGCCGAACTCGATCCTTCCGCCGGGCGCCTGCCCGGACCGGACAGCCATTGTCCCGCACTGAAGCCGATGCGGCTCTCCGAGAAGCATGAGGTGGCGGCGTGACCCCCTTCCCCGATTTCTCCACCCTCCCCTTCGACGGGGACATTGGCCCGGTCGCCAAGCCTACGGGCGAGGCCTGGGCGACGCCGGAAGGTATCGCCATCCGTCCGGCCTATGACGCGGGCGACATCGAAGGCCTGGCGGCGCTGAGCGGCTTCCCCGGCCTGGCGCCGTTCACGCGCGGCCCCTACCCGACCATGTACGCGACCAACCCGTGGACGATCCGCCAGTACGCGGGCTTCTCCACGGCGGAAGACTCTAACGCCTTCTACCGCCGCAACCTGGCGGCCGGTCAGATGGGCCTCTCCATCGCCTTCGACCTGGCCACCCACCGGGGCTACGACAGCGATCACCCGCGGGTGACCGGCGACGTGGGCATGGCGGGCGTGGCCATCGACAGCATCTACGACATGCGGACGCTGTTCGACGGCATCCCGCTCGACAAGATGACCGTGTCGATGACCATGAACGGCGCGGTGCTGCCGATCCTGGCGCTCTACATCGTGGCGGCGGAAGAACAGGGCGTGCCGCACGAGAAGCTGGCCGGCACGATCCAGAACGACATCCTGAAGGAGTTCCTAACCCGGAACACCTACATCTACCCGCCCGGCCCCTCGATGCGGATCATCGCGGACATCTTCGCCTACACGTCGAAGGAAATGCCGCGGTTCAACTCGATCTCGATCAGCGGCTACCACATGCAGGAAGCCGGGGCGACGCTGGACCTGGAGCTCGCCTACACCCTGGCCGACGGCATCGAATATGTCCGCGCGGGGGTCGCGGCGGGCATGACGGTGGACCAGTTCGCGCCGCGCCTGTCGTTCTTCTGGTGCGCCGGCATGAACATGTTCATGGAGGTCGCCAAGCAGCGCGCCAGCCGCCTGCTCTGGGCCAAGCTGATGAAGGCCGAGTTCGACCCGAAGGACGCCCGCTCGCTGGCGCTTCGCGCCCATACCCAGACCAGCGGCTGGAGCCTCGCGGCCCAGGACGTGTTCAACAACGTGCCGCGCACGGCCATCGAGGCCATGGGCGCCACCGGCGGCCAGACCCAGAGCCTGCACACCAATTCCCTGGACGAAGCCCTGGCCCTGCCGACGGACTTCTCCGCCCGGATCGCGCGCAACACCCAGCTCTTCCTGCAGATCGAGAGCGGCCAGAACCGCGTCGTCGATCCCTGGGGCGGCAGCTACTACGTCGAGCGCCTGACCGCCGACCTGGCCGAGCGGGCGCTGACCCACATCGCCGAGGTGGAAGCCCTGGGCGGCATGGCCAAGGCCATCGAGGAAGGCCTGCCGAAGCGCCGGATCGAGGAGGCCTCGGCCCGCATCCAGGCCCGCATCGATAGCGGCAAGCAGAGCGTCGTGGGCGTCAACCGCTACCGCCCCGACGTGCCCGACGTGATCCCGATGCTGAAGGTGGACAACAGCGCGGTGCGCGCCGCCCAGCTCGAGAAACTGCGCCGCCTGAAGGCCGAGCGCGACCCGCAGGCCGTGGCGGACGCCCTGGACGCGCTGACCGCCGGCGCCTCGGGCAAGGCCAACCTGCTGGAGCTGGCCGTCAACGCCGCCCGCGCCAAGGCCACCGTCGGCGAGATCAGCTTCGCGCTCGAGAAGGTGTTCGACCGCCACAAGGCCCACGCCGACGCGGTGAAGGGCGTCTATCTGCGCGAGGCCGGCAGCACGCCCGCTTCCGACCGCGCCCGGGCCATGACCGAGGCCTTCGTCCAGGCGGACGGCAAGAAGCCCCGGATCATGGTCGCGAAGATGGGCCAGGACGGCCACGACCGCGGCCAGAAGGTGATCGCCTCCGGCTTCGCCGACCTGGGCTTCGAGGTCGAGATCGGCGACCTGTTCCAGACCCCCGCCGAAGCCGCCGCCGAGGCCGTGGAGACGGGCGTCCATGCTGTGGGCGCGAGCTCCCTGGCCGCCGGCCACCTGACGCTGGTGCCGGAACTGAAGGCCGAGCTGAAGAAGCTGGGCCGGCCCGACATCCTGGTGTTCGTGGGCGGCGTGATCCCGCCGGAGGACTTCAAGGCGCTGGAAGAGATGGGCGTCGCCGCGGTCTTCGCGCCAGGCACGGTGATCCCCGAGGCGGCCATCACCGTCCTGGAACGCCTGAACGAACAGCTCGGCTACGCCCAGGAACAGGCGGCGCAGTAGACAAGCCTATTGAAGGTGCTTTGCGTCGGTTGCATTATTCCATGTAGCAACCGTGGGGCGGGCGCATGGAAACTTGGAAGGACCTCTCGAAGTTCGCCACCGAGAACAAGGACCTGATCGGGTTCATTCTCGTCGTTGTCGGGAGCGCCATCGCGCTCGCTCGCTACAGCTATGACAAGGCCTGGGAGCGGAACAAGTTCGCGCACGACTACGCCGATCAGATCTATGCCGATCCAGCCTGTCGGCTGGCGATGGACATGATCGATTGGAACCACACCGACACGCCCAAGGTGGTCCCCGAGTGCCTCGGGGTTCCAGCCGGCTGCACGATCGTGTGGTCCGACGCCACCGTCGCACACGCGCTACGGCTGCATGCGCCCTTCTCACCGGAAGAGTATCTGATCCGGGGGGCGTTCGACGCCCTGCTCAATCGCCTGGATCGGGTTGGTTTTGCGGTTCGACTGGGACTGCTCATTCGAGCCGAGTTTCCCACGTCGCTGAACTACTACTTCAATCGCCTCGAGCAGCGGCAGTTACTCGGATCGGCCTTCGCGGCCTATGCCGAACGATATGGGTTCAAGCACGTGCCGAAGCTCTGGCCTAGGCTTCGTCAGCTCCGGACTGGGGCCAATTCGAGGTCCGCGGCCGCCGCCTAGCGACTCGTCAGCGCGAACAGCCCCAGGTCGACCTGCTCGTTGGCGTACTGCGAGAACAGGGCGCGGCCGTCCGCGGCCACGCCGATGTCGCCCCCCCCACCGACCTCCCGCAACTTGCGGGTTGGGCCGGACCAGGGGTGCAGCCACACGGCCGGCGGGTCGGCGCCCCGGACGGCGAACACATAGACGCCATCGCGGCCGACAGCCCAGGTGTCGTAGGGCCCGATGCGGACCGCCGGCGCAGGGCCACCGCCCAACGGGACGACGCGGGAATCCGCCAGCGTCTGGCCGAAGAAGCGGCCGTCGGGGGCGCGACGAAGTCCGGTCAGGCCGCGGGCGCCGGCCACTTCCTGCGGGCGGCCCGCGCCGGTGAGCGGGATCTGCATCACGCGCCAGCCGTCGGCGGTGCGCTGGACGTAGCGCAGGGCGTCCCCGGCCGGCGTGAAGACGGGATCCAGCTTGTCCAGGCCGTCGGCGGTGACCGCGCGCAGGCGTGAGCCGTCGCGGCCGACCGTGTAGATCTCGGCCTTGCGCCCCTTCACCGCCACGAAGGCGATGGTTTGGCCGTCCGGCGACCAGGCGGGCGAGTGGGTGTAGCTGCCCATGATGTCGGTCAGCCGGACGGACTGGCCGTCGGGCTTGGTGATCCAGAGCTCCGACGCGCCCGTGCGGTTGGAGACATAGGCCACCGTCCCGTCGGCCGCGCCCTCGGGCTCCCAGTCGGCGCTGGAGTGGTTGGTCACCTGGGTCATGGCGCCGTCAGGGCCCATGGCCACGATATTGATGCGGGTGTGGGGCGCCTCGACCGCCAGGCGGTTGCGCCGGTCGCTGGACATGCGGCTGAAGGTGAACTGGCCGGCGCCCAGGCTGATGCGCTTCGGCGGCTCGCGCCGGGCCGTGTCGATGGTCCAGAGGCCGAACTCGCCGCCCCGGTTCGAGGAATAGAAGATGTGGCGGCTGTCGTCGGACCAGACGTAGCCCGCCGCCTTCCAGCCGTCATTGGTGAGCGCGCGCTCGCGGCCGGTCTTGAGGTCCTTCAGGAACAGGTCGTCGGCGCCGTGCAGCAAGGTGCGTCGGAAGACCACCGACTTGCCGTTCGGCGAGACCATCGGATCGCTGTCGCCCAGCGTGTCGGGCGACGGGACGGTCAGGTCGCGCACCGCCCCGCCGGTCAGGTCGATCGAACGGAGGCGCCAGGGGACGTCCGGGGTGGGCCGGTCGGAGAACACCAGGGTGTCCGCGTCGAGCCAGCTGACCCGCGCGTAGACTGCCTGCTGGCAGCGCGCCGCGGCCCGCTCGGGGCCCACCGGCATCGGGACCACCACGATCGCGCAGCGTCCGCCAGGCGTCGTGCGCACGAAGGCGATGCGGTCGCCGCTGGGGGACCAGGCGGCGCTGTGGTCGTCGGCCGGGTCGCTGGTGATGCGCACGGGCGTGCCCTGGTCGACGCTGCGGATGAAGAGATCGCGGGAGACGGCGGAGGTCGGCCGCTGGGCGAAGACCAACTGCTGGCCGTTGGGCGACAGCGCCGGATGCGTCTCCATCCCCGGGTCGGCGGTGAGCTGAGTGTAGGACTGCGCCGTCCAGGTCACCGGCTTGGGCATGACGAGGAAGGTCGCGACGCCTGCGACGGCGACGACGGTTGCGGCGAACCCACCTGCGACCAGCCCGCGGCGCGGCAGCGACAGGAAGCGCCGTGCGGTCGCCGCGCCTGGCGCCGGCGGCGCGCCCTCGGGCAGCGGCTGGTCGGTGTTGGCCGCGGCCAGGGTCTCGACCTCGGCCCCGGCCTGCAGGCGGTAGCCCACGGTCGGGATCGTATCCAGCTTGATCCGCGGGTTTGCGACCAGCGCCTTGCGGAGCTGCATCACGCAGCGGTTCAGGGCGCCCTCGGTGACGATCCGGCCTTCCCAGCACAGGTCGATCATCTCGTCGCGGCTGACCGGGTGGCCCTTGGCGCGGTGCAGCGCCACCAGCACCTTCATCACCCGCGGTTCAAGGGCGGTCAGCTGGCCGTCGAACTCGACCTCGAGGGCCGACGGGCGCACCAGGGTCCCGGCCAGGGCGAACGGCAACTCACGCGCCAGGGTGAGCTTCGGCCAGAGCGCGACATGTTCGTTCATCGCGAAACCATCACGTAGAAATCACGCCCGCCGGCGCGCCGTCCCCGCCGCAACATCGGACAGATCGCCCGGTCTGAACAGCCATGTTCGCCGGGATTACAATCATGTCACGTATCGTGGGTACGCTCCTCCTGGGCTTCGCGGTCGCCACGCCGGCCGCCGCCCAGGACAGCGCGGTGAAGTCCGCCGCCGACGCCTTCGGGGAACGGGTGGGGATCGAACAGCTGGGCCTCTACAACGAGGGGCAGGTGCGTGGCTTCGACCTCAACACCTCGGGCGCCTACCGCATCGACGACGCCTATTTCAGCCGCGCCGCGCCGCTGAACGATCCGGTGCTGGCGGGCGTGGGCGTGCGCGTGGGCGTCAATGCGGCGCGCCTGGCCTACCCCGCGCCCTCCGGCGTGGTGAACTACCGCCTGCGCGAGGCGGGTCCGGTGAACCAGCTCAGCCTGGGCGCGGGACTCCGGGACTTCGGCACCCGGACCATCGAGGGCAATGGCTCGTGGAAGAGCGAGGACGGCCGGCTCGGCCTGGCCGGCGGCGTCGTGGCTCGGCCGCTGGTGCGATGGAGTGCGGGCACCGAGGGCCAGGCCCTGGACCTCGGCCTCGTGGGCGCCTGGCGGCTGGCGCCGAACCAGCGGCTGCGCGCCTTCGCCGCCTATTATGTGCGCGACTACGACGGCGACTACGCGATGAAGTCCGCCGACGGCGCCATGCCGCCCGATCCGCAGAAGCTGCACAGATATGGCCCCGACTGGGCGCGGGTGAAGGCGACCAACACCAATCTCGGCGCCCTCTACGATGCGTCGTTCGGCGACTGGGCGGTGAATCTCTCGGCCTTCCGCTCGATGTTCGACACCGACGTGGCGGACTTCACGGTGATCGAGACCCGCCGCGATGGCCAGGTGCGAGGGACGACGTTCCGCGGCCCCGGCAAGACCAACGTCTCGGACAGCGGCGAGGCGCGGGTCAGCCGGGTGTTCCAAACGGGGGAGCTCAGCCACCTGGTCAGCGTCTCGGCGCGGGGGCGGCGCAGCGAGGTGGACCTGGCCTCCAGCCTCGCCGCGGATCTCGGGACCTTCACCCTCGCCACCGATCCAGCCCCCACCGCGGAACCCGTCTGGTCCGGGACGCGCGGCCGCGACGTCGTGGAGCAGCTCACCGGTTCGGTCGGCTATGGCCTCGTCTGGGGCGAACGGCTACAGCTCAGGCTGGGCGCGCACCGGACGCGCTACGACAAGCGGGTGGCGACGATCTCCGGCGCGCGGACCCGCGGCGTCGCCGAGACCACGCTCTACAACGCCTCCGCCATCGTCAGTCTCACCGGCCGCACCTCGGTGTTCGGGAGCTGGGTGACGGGCCTGGAGGAGTCCGGCGTCGCGCCACAGTCGGCCGTCAACCGCAACGAGGTGCTGCCGCCGGTCAAGGCCGAGCAGTTCGAGCTGGGCGTGCGTCATGCGGTGACGCCGAACCTGACCTTCATCGGGGCGGCGTTCGACGTCTCCAAGCCCACCACCGGCTTCCGCGCCGACGGCGGCTTCGACCTGGTGGGCGAAGTGCGGCATCGCGGGATCGAGGGGTCGCTGGCCGGACGCCTGGGCGAGAAGACCAGCATCGTCCTGGGCGCCGTGGTGTTCGAACCCAAGATGACCGGGCCGCTGGTCGAGGCCGGCGTGGTCGGGTCACGCGCAGCCGGGATCTCGACGACGGTGGTCAACGCCAGCGTGGAGCGGCAGCTCAGGCACGGCTGGTCGGTGGACGCCCAGTTCACCTACTGGGGCAAGCGCTGGGCCGACAGCCGGAACACCTTCAGGCAACCTGCCGTGCCGCAACTGAATCTGGGGGCCCGCCGCAGCTTCGAGCTCGCAGGGCGGCCGGCGCAGTTCCGCGTGCTGGCCTCGAACATCACCGGCGCCGAGGGCTATTGGGCCTCGCCGTCCGGCCTGCTGTGGCCGATCGCGCCGCGGACGGTGAGGGCCATGCTGACCCTCACTTTTGGTCCGAACGCTTAGCGGCCTCCGGCGGCCGGCTTGGGGGCCGCGGCGGTGTCGGAGCCTCGGCGGCGGCCGGGCATCAGGGCCTGGGCCGCGGCCAGTTCCGCCTTGTCCAGGGCGCCGTCCTTGTTGCCGTCGATGCGATCGAAGTAGCCGGCGATCATCGTGCCCATCTGACCCTTGGCCTCGGCCTTCTGCAGCTTGCCGTCCAGGTTGTCGTCCATCATCCCCATCAGGCGGGTCGGCTGGAAGCGCGCGTCGCTGTCGACCTGCCTGGCGGCCGTCTCGTCCAGCCAGCGGAACGCGAGCGAGGTGAACAGCATCTCCTCGTGGCTCTGCTCGCCCCAAGTGACCTTGATGGTCGGGTCGGGGTTCGACGGGTTGGCCTTGGAGTTGTCGTAGACGTAGTTCGCGATGACCCGCGAGCCCGCCGGGATCTTGATCGGCTTGTCGAAGGTGTAGGCCCGCTGCCAGTTGAAGTCGTAGCGCGGCATGCTGAGCAGCAGGGTCTTCTTGCCGTCCGGCGTCTGGAGCCACAGGTCGTTGGCGTAGGCGCGGTAGTGGGCGTGCGGGAAGGCCGAGTAGAGCAGCGCGTCGTTGGGGAACTCGACGTAGGCCACTTCCTTATGGCGCTTGGTGTTTGGCGCGATGGTGATCGTGGGGTCGATGACCACCACGTTGCGCATCATCAGCTCCGGCGGCTTGTCGTAGAAGTAGACCCCGATCTGCGAGTTATCGACCGCTTCCTTGCCGTACGGCGTGTAGTGCATCTGGAAGCCGATCGCCCCGCCCTTAGGCAGGTAGCTGCCGACGTTGCTAGCATAGACGTTGGACTCCGCGCCCACTGCGTAGCCGCCGACCGACCCGCGCCAGCGGGTCTCGGACGACTGGCCGTTGGCCGGCATTTCCGACATCCAGCCCGTCAGGATGTGGTGGACCGACTGGCGGTCGCCCGGCTTCACGGTCGTGGCGCGGATCCACTTGCCCTCGGTCGCCGGGTTGACGATCGCGGGCCGCTGGTAGTCGACGATGCCGGACGCCGGCACCTTGTAGGGCGGGATGGTCAGGATCAGGTCCGGCTTGCCCAGCGGCCATTCGGCGGCCACGCGCTTGACCGCGCCCAGCGGGTCAGCCCCGGCGCCGCGCGGCGCGCCGGCCTCGATCCAGTGGACCAGGGTCTTGATCTCGGCGGGCGACAGGTTCTTGTCGTCCGAGAATTTCCCGACGTGGGGGTCGGCGTTGTAGGGCGGCATCCGGTCGGTGCGGATCACCTCGCGGATCATCGGCGAGAAGCCCTTGACCATGTCGTAGTTGGTCATGGCGAACGGACCGATGCCGCCTTCCTGGTGACAGGCCACGCACTTGGCCTCCAGGATCGGGGCCACGTCCTTCACGTAGGAGATCTTCGCCCCCGCCCCGCGCTCGGGGAAGGCGATGGTCGCGCCGTTCAGGGCGACCGTGGAGGCCGGGATGGGCTGGCCCGCGGCCAGGGCGTCCAGCGCCGGGCCGACGCCCGCCACCGGGCCGCGATAGGCGACGGTCCAGGTCTTCGGATTGATCACGAACGCCTCGGCCGAGCGGGTCACGCCCAGGCTTTCGCCGATCAACTGGTTGACGTCCATGAGGACGGGCATCTCGAAGCCGGCCTTGGCGGCCTCGGCCAGGATCGCCTCGCGGCCGTCCTTCAGGCTGGAGTTCAACAGCAGGAACTCGACGCCCCTGGCGCCGTAGGTCGCGTCCAGGCTCTTGAGCTGGGGCGCCAGGCCGCGGATCGCGGCGTCGCCGTTGGCCTGGGTGACGATCACCACCGCCGGCGCGGCGGCCATGCGGTACAGCTCGTGAGCCTCGAGGTTGGCGTCCACCAGCATGAAGTTGTCGACGCTGGCCGGCGTGGTCGCCGAGGCGTTGACCGCCGAACCCGGCGCCATCGCGCTGGGGGCCGTCGTGTCGGTGGCGCAGCTGGAGACCAGGGCGCTGGAGGCCAACAGGGCCAGGAGGCTGAGGCGGGTGTTCATGGCGGCTTCCCCAAAATCTTGTTTGGCAGCCTTCACGTACGAAGGTGAACGCAGCGTCACCCTTTTGACCGACCTACATTACACCAATATTTCGAACGCCGCCCGAGGCCCCGAGGCTAGGGCAGCTCGTCGCTGATCACCTTGAAGCCGGTCAGGTTGGCCGGGCCGAAGTGGGTGATGATCGCCACGTCGGTGGCGTCGCGGCCCATGGCCATCATGACGCGCCCGATCCGCGGCTTGTTGTGCCGCGCGTCCAGGGTGCGCCACGCGCCGCCCAGGTAGACTTCCATCCAGGCGCTGAAATCCATCACGCCGTCGACGGGAATCCCGATGTCGCCGAGGTAGCCGGTGCAGTACCGCGCAGGGATGTTCATGCAGCGGCACAGCGCGATCGCCAGGTGCGCATAGTCCCGGCAGACGCCCAGCTGCTCGTCGTGCGCCTGGGTGGCGGTCTTGGTCGGGCGGGCGTGCTGGTAGCCGAAGGTGATGCGCTCGTGCGCGTATTTGACGATCGCCTGGGCGCGCGCCCAGCCGGGGGGGATGTCGCCGAACAGCTTCCAGGCCAGGTCGTTGAGTTCCTGGGTCTCGACGTAGCGGGAGCCCAGGAGGAAGACGATCACGTCGTCCGGCAGCCGATCGACCGGCGACTGTTCCGCGTCGGGGAAGATCTCGTCGGGCCGGCCCGAGTCCCGGATCACGAAGTCCGCGGAGAGCGTCAGGCGGCCGGCGGGCGCCAGGATCCGGCTGCAGAGGTTGCCGAACTGGTCACGGTACTGGCTGAGGTTGATCGGCGGCGAGGTGCGGATCAGGTCGGGGCTCTCAAGGTCCGCCAACCGCTCGGGCCTCACGTTCAGCATCAGCAGCATCGGCGTCGGCGCGGGGCATTCGTAGGTGATCTCGTAACCGCACCGGATGCGCATTCGTGTTCCCTGGGACTATCGCCCGTGCGCAACCCTCAACTCGGCGGCGGGTTGCGCCGCGTCGCAGACCTTGACGTCGACTTCCACATCCATGCCCAGGAAATCGGACTTCAGCCCCGACCAAGCGCCATGGAGAGGCAGAGCCGCCCGCGGATTGACCACTTCGGCCACCCTTACCAGATCGTGGCCGCCGACGATGCCGTTCGTGGGATCGAAGTCCGTCCAGCCGCAGCCGGGCAGGTAGACCCTGACCCAGGCATGGGTGTGTCCGCCGCCGGTCCGCGCCGCCTTGGGCGATCCGCTGTAGACGTATCCGGAGGTGAAGCGGGCGGCCAGGCCCAAGCTGCGGGCCGCCTCGGCCATCAGGACCGCGAAGTCCCGGCAGCTCCCCGAGCGTCGCGCCAGCGTCTCGGCCGGGGTCTGGGGCGCGCCCTCCAGGCGGGACGCATAGGAGAGCTCGCCCCGCATCCCGTGAGTCATGTCCGACAGCAGGGTCGACAGGCGGGTCCGCCCCACCGGCCGCACGAAGCGCCGCGCCCAGGCCTCGACCTCGCCGTTGTCCGGATGCTGCCGGACCATGGCGCGGGCCAGGTCGGCCGCCTCCTCATGCTCGTAGGCGAAGGCGGAGACGCCGACGGCGGCCGCCTCCCCTTCCAGCTCGAAGGCGGTTCCGGGTGCGTGCTCCAGCGTCACGTCGCTCTCGAAGCAGAGACGATCGGCGCGGGCGTCAAAGCGGGCGACCGCCACCGTGGCCCCGCTGGCCTCCTGGACATGGCGGAGCATGGCGGGCTCGGGGCCCACCTCCAGCGAAGCCGCCACGATACGCTGGTCGAAGCTTTCCAGCGGCCTGTACATCACCCGGTGCTCGCCGAACGCCACCGGGTTGCGGTAGCGGTAGGTCGTCCGATGGCGGATGGAGACAAGCGGCATTGCAGAATAGCTCCGTCGATTCCGAAGCGCGGTCCACGCGGCTCCTCGACGGGTCGGATGGTGAAGCTGTGATTGTTACCAATCCGGGCGCCAAATCGCCGTTTCTGCTGCTCGGAGACCATGCGGGCCGCGGCATCCCGACGCGCCTGGGCGACCTGGGGCTGTCGGACGCCGACCTGGGCCGTCACATCGCCTGGGACATCGGCGTCTCAGGCCTGGGCGAGCGGCTGAGCGCCATGCTGGACGCGACCTTCATCGCCCAGCGCTACTCGCGCCTGGTGATCGACTGCAACCGCGACCCGGCCCGCGCGGACTCCATCCCCGTCGAGAGCGACTCAACGCCGATCCCCGCCAACCAGGACCTGTCGGACGCGGAGCGCTCGGCGCGGGTGGCGGAGGTGTTCGCCCCCTATCATGCCCGGATCGCCGAGGAGCTGGACGCGCGCGCAGCGCAGGGCCTGCCGACGACCGTGGTCGCTCTGCACTCCTTCACCCCGGTGATGCGGGCGTTCGAGCGCCCCTGGCGGTTCGGCGTCCTGCACCTGGGCGACAGCGCGTTTTCGTCGGCGGTCCTGGCGGCGCTGCGCACCGGCGAGGACGCGTCGGCGATCGGCGACAACGAGCCCTACCGGATGGACGAGGTGGATTTCACGATCCCCCACCACGCCATCGGCCGCGGCCTGGACTATGTGGAGCTGGAGGTCCGCCAGGACCTGCTGGCCGACGCCGCCGGACAGCAGGCCGTGGCCGAGCGTCTGGCGCGGATCCTTCCGGACGCGCTCAGGAACTCAGCTTAGGCGAAGGGACGATGCTCGCGCATCGCCCCGCCCGGCTCACTTGCCGCCGGCCTGGGCTTTGCCGCCCGGCGCGGCGACGATCCTCTTGACCAGGGCCTCGGTGACGTTGGGCTCCAGCCCCTCGGTGTGGCCCTTGTCCATCCGCACCACGTCGGCGACGACGCGGCCGCCCTGGCACTTCGGATAGCTGTAGACCTCGGACGTCCCGGGCCCGGCCTTCATGCCCCACACCTTGTAGCCGGCGCGGGCGTAGTCCCAGACGTGGCCGGGCTTGCTGTCGACGATGTCCTTCTCGCGGATGCGCGGGCCGCAGCCGTACTTCTCCGCCAGCGGCGAGGTCGTCGGCAGGCTGTCGATCTCCCACTGGCCCACCGCGAAGATGTGGGAAAAGTCGCAGGCGGGCAGCGCGTCGCCGGCCATGGGGTTCGGTCCCGCCGGGCGCGGGTCCGGCGGCGAGCCGTCGGCCTTGGGCGGGCCGAACTGCTTGACGAACGGCGCCTGGCCGACCCGGCCGCCCGACAGGCTGAGCCAGCCGTCGACCTTGCCCTTGAAATAGTCGCTGCAGACGATCCGGCGCGAGGTGAACCCGCCCTGGCTATGCCCGGCCAGCCACATCGCGCGGATGCTGGATTTGCCGAACGAGTCGAACACGAAGTCGGTGATGTTCTGCAGATAGGCGTCGTCGGCGGTCCCGTCCCAGCGACGGACCGGCGAGGTGGTCGCCGCCGTCGGCGTCGCCACCACCAGCCGGTACTTCTGGACATAGTCCGAGGCCGGGAAGTAGTGCCGCTGCCAGTTCCCCACCGAGCCCGCGCCATGCAGGTTGAGGATGAAGGTCACCTTCTCGCCCGGCTTCAGGTCGCACGGATAGTCCAGGAAGAACTTCCGGCCGGTCTTGGCCTCTGTGACGTTGCCCAGGTCGGCCAGCGCCGGGATGCAGGCCTCGCCGTCGCAGCGCACCGGCTGCGGGGTGGTGCAGGCCACCCCGCCCAGGTCCTTGGCCATCGCCGGGCCGGCGGCGAGCGCGGCCACGGCGGCCATCGCGAACAGCTTCATCTTCATGGTCGTCCTCCCCTTGGCGGCGTCTTTTCGCGCCGCCCTCTCCGCCACACTGGCGGCCGAACCTTGCAGGCCTATTTCATACCCTACTTTCGAAATGCAGACGACCTGCGCCGCGGCGGCGCGCATCGCGATTGACTCTAGACTGCCCTTACGGACGGGGGATCAACCTGCGGGCAACGAACGAAGCTCGCGAGGAAAGACCATGCCTGAAGCCCTGATCATCGACTCCGCCCGCACGCCCCGCGGCATCGGCAAGGTCGGCAAGGGCGCGCTCGCCGACGAGCATCCGCAGCACCTGGCCGCCACGGTCCTGGCTGCGCTCGCCAAGCGCAACGACCTCAACACCGCCGACGTCGACGACGTGATCTGGGGCACCTCGTCCCAGCGCGGCAAGCAGGGCAACGACATGGGCCGCATGGCCGCCCTGGACGCCGGCTACGACATCAAGGCCAGCGGCGTGACCCTCGACCGCTTCTGCGGCTCCGGCATCACCGCCGTGAACCTCGCCGCGGCGCAGATCATGTCCGGCATGGAAGACCTGGTGATCGCCGGCGGCTGCGAGATGATGTCCTACACCGCCGCCAGCGCGCCGCAGCACGCGGCCTTCTTCGAGGGCCCGGCCCTGATGGACGCCGGCAACGCCCACCTGCGCAAGCTGCACCCGCAGTCGCACCAGGGCATCTGCGCCGACGCGATCGCCACCCTGGAAGGCATCAGCCGCGAGGCCCTGGACGACCTGGCCCTGCTGAGCCAGCAGCGCGCCGACCACGCCATCCGCAACGGCCACTTCGACCGCTCGCTGGTGCCGGTCTACCATGAGGACGGTTCGCTCGCGCTGGACCGCGAGGAGTTCCCGCGCCCGCAGACGACGCGTGAGGGCCTGGCCGGCCTCAAGCCCTCCTTCGAGGCCATGGCGAACGTGCCCCTGGACGCCAGCGGCACGACCTTCGCGGGCCTGATCAACCAGGTCTATCCGGACCTGAAGATCCAGCACTTCCACCACGCCGGGAACTCCTCGGGCGTGGTCGACGGCTCCGGCGCCGTGCTCCTGGCCTCGCCCGAGTACGCCCGCAAGAACGGCCTGAAGGCTCGCGCCCGCGTGGTGGCCATGGCCAACATCGGCGACAGCCCGACCCTGATGCTCAACGCCCCCGTCCCGGCGGCGCTGAAGGTGCTGAAGAAGGCCGGCCTGACGGTCGACGACATCGACCTGTGGGAGATCAACGAGGCCTTCGCCGTCGTCGCCGAGAAGTTCATCCGCGACCTCAAGCTGGACCGCGAGAAGGTCAATGTGAACGGCGGGGCCATGGCGCTGGGCCACCCGATCGGCGCCACCGGCGCGATCCTGATCGGCACGATCATCGACGAGCTGGAGCGCCGCGACCTCAAGCGCGGCCTGGTCACCATGTGCGCCGCGGGCGGCATGGCGCCGGCGATCATCGTCGAGCGGGTCTAGTGCTCTCGCGCCAGCGCCGGTTCGTGACGCCGGGGCCGGACGAGACCGTGGAGGAGCTCGCCCTGCGGGCCCTCCCCGACCAGGCTGTCGAGACGGCGGTGGATGCGATCAAGAGCTGGAACCTGCACATCTTCGCGATGCGCAGGCCGGCGGGTCTGCTGCTCGGCTCCGACGTGGTCTTCGTGGAGCCGCCGATTGGATGAGGCCGTCATCGTCGGGGCCGAGATGGTCGCCGGCCATGACGGTTCGCTGGAGCTGCTGGTCCGCCTGCGCCATCCGAACGGCGTCGAGGGACCGGTGGTTCTGGATGAAGAGACGGGCCTGCGGCTGATGCAGAATTGCGGGGCGACGCACGTCGACGACCTCGCCGGTCAGTCCTGGCGCCGGATTCTGGAGGGAAGCTGATGTTCGACCTGATCGTGCGCAATGGCCTGGTGGTCGACGGCTCGGGCCAGCCCGGCTTTCTCGGCGACGTGGCGGTGAAGGACGGCCGGATCGCCGCCGTCGGCCAGTTCGAGGGCGAAGCCCATCGGGTCGTGGAGGCGCGCGGCCGCGTGATCGCCCCCGGCTTCATCGACCCGCACACCCATTTCGACGTCCAGCTCCTCTGGGACGGCGCGGCGCGGCCGGCCCTGGAGCACGGGGTTACCTGTGTCGTGCCCGGCAACTGCTCGCTGTCGCTGGCCCCGCTGAAGGCCGCCGACCGCCACCGGCTGATCGGCATGTTCCAGCAGATCGAGGAAATGCCGCCCGAGGCCTTCACCGAGGCCTTCGAATGGACCTGGGAAGACTTCGCCGGCTACCGCAAAGCCATCGAGAAGGCGCTGTCGATCAACGTCGCGCCCCTGGTGGGCCACAGCGTCATCCGCCTCTGGGTCATGGGCCCGGCCGCCCAGGAGCGCGCCGCCACGCCCGCCGAGATCGCCGCGATGCAGGCCCTGCTGCGCGAATGCCTCGACGCCGGCGCCATCGGCCTCTCGACCAGCTTCGTGGATGTGGACGAGACCGGTCGTCCCGTCCCCAGCCGCTTCGCCCAGTTCGAGGAGCTGGACGCCCTGTCGGCCGTGCTCGGCGAATACGGTCGCATGCTGCAGTGCGTGCCGGAGTTCTACGCCACCGACATCACCATCGCGCGCATCGACCAGCTGGCTGAGCTCAGCCTGAAGCACAACATCCCCACCACCTTCTCGCCGCTGTTCGACACCTCGGCCGTGCCCGACAACGCGCCCCGCGCCATCGCCCGGGTCGAGGAGCAGTTCGCCCGCGGCGCCCGCGTCTGGCCCCAGATGCAGACCCGCCCCATCGACATCAGCTTCAGCCTGCTGCGCCCCAGCCTGTTCTTCGCCCGCCTGCCGCGCTGGGTCCGCATCCTGCGCCAGCCGGTGGCGGAGCGGCTGGCCGCCCTGCGCGACCCCGACACCGTCGCCAAGATGGTGGCCGACACCGGCGCCGACGGCGGCGAGGCGATGATGGGCAAGCTCGTGCTCCGTGGCGGTGACTCCGCCCCGCCCGCGCTGACCGGCAAAACCCTGTCCGAGATCGCGAAGGCGCGGGGCGAGGTCCCGGCCCTGGCGCTGATCAACCTGAGCCTGGAACACGGCCTGGACGTGGCCTTCCTCTCCGCCAGCCAGGGTCACCAGTCCACCGACCGCATCGGCCCGATGCTCGCCAACCCCCTGGTCCACATCGGGGCCAGCGACGGCGGGGCGCACATCTCCTCGTTCTCCACCTACGGCGACACCGGCTATCTGTTCAGCGAGTTCGTGCGCAAGGGCGGCCACATGAGCCTGGAGCAGGCGGTGGCCAAGCTCACCGGCGAGACCGCCGACATCTGGGGCCTGAAGGACCGCGGCCGCCTGCAGCCGGGCCTGGCCGCCGACATCGTGGTCTTCGACCCCGACACCATCGACCGCGAGGCCGAACTGCCGACCTTCGACATGCCGGGAGACGGCATGCGCTACGTCCGCGCCGCACGCGGAATCGACACGGTGCTGGTCAATGGCGAGGTCGCCTATGCCAACGGCGCCTACACCGACGCGCGGTCGGGCGTGGTCTGCGTCTAGCCCGCGCGCAAGAAAACTTAAGCTCCCGGGCCTGCGACGATCCCTCGGGTCAGGCGTTAGCGATGCCAGCCACCATCGCAACTCCAAATCCAGGGACTCCCAGCCATGCCTCCGTCCAAGGGCGCGCCGCCGCGCGCCGCCTCCACCACCGTCGGTAACGGCGGCGAGACCCACCAGACCGCGTCGGCGCCGGACGCCCGCCTGACCACCAACCACGGGGTCCCGCTCAGCGACAACCAGAACTCCCTCAAGGCCGGCGAGCGCGGTCCGTCGCTGCTGGAGGACTTCATCCTCCGCGAGAAGATCCAGCACTTCGACCACGAGCGGATTCCCGAGCGGATCGTCCATGCCCGCGGCTCGGCCGCGCACGGCTACTTCGAGCTGACCAAGTCGCTGTCGAAATACACCCGCGCCAAGATCCTGACCGAGGTGGGCGAAAAGACCGAGGTCTTCGCCCGCTTCTCCACCGTGGCCGGCGGCGCGGGCTCCATCGACACGCCGCGCGACGTCCGCGGCTTTGCGGTCAAGCTCTACACCAAGGAGGGCAATTGGGATCTCGTGGGCAACAACATCCCGGTCTTCTTCATCCAGGACGCCATCAAGTTCCCCGACCTGGTGCACGCGGTGAAGATGGAGGCCGACCGCGGCTATCCGCAGGCCGCCAGCGCCCATGACACCTTCTGGGACTTCATCGGCCTGATGCCCGAGAGCACCCACATGATCATGTGGGCCATGTCGGACCGCACCATCCCGCGATCCCTGCGGATGATGGAGGGCTTCGGGGTCAACACCTTCCGGCTGCTCAACGACAAGGACGAGGCCACCTTCGTCAAGTTCCACTGGCGGCCGAAGCTGGGCACGCAATCCACCTGCTGGGACGAGGCGGTGAAGATCGCCGGCGCCGATCCGGACTACCACCGCCGCGACCTGTTCGAATCCATCGACACCGGCGCCTTCCCCGAGTGGGAGTTCGGCGTTCAGCTCCTGAGCCAGGCCGAAGCCGACGCCCTGCCCTTCGACATCCTGGACGCCACCAAGGTGATCCCGGAGGAGCTGGTCCCGATCCAGTTCATCGGCCGCATGGTGCTGGACCGGAATCCGGACAACTTCTTCGCCGAAACCGAGCAGGCCGCCTTCCTGCCCACCAACATGCCGCCGGGCATCGATGTGTCCGAGGATCCGCTGCTGCAGGGCCGGCTGTTCTCCTACCAGGACACCCAGCTGTCGCGGCTGGGCACGGTCAACTTCCACCAGCTCCCGATCAACCAGCCCAAGGGCTGCCCCTTCCAGAACCTGCAGCGCGACGGCCACATGCAGACCATGGTCTTCAAGGGCCGCGCCAACTACGAGCCCAACAGCCTGGCCGAGGCCGGCGAGGTCGGCGGTCCGCGAGAGGATCCCAAGGGCGGCTTCCGCTCGATGGCCGTTCCGATGCAAGGGACCAAGGTGCGCCTGCGCGCCGAGACCTTCGCCGACCACTACAGCCACGCGCGGCTGTTCTACCGCTCCCAGACCGAGATCGAGCAGGCCCACCTGGCCAGCGCGCTCGTCTTCGAGCTGTCGAAGTGCAGCTTCGAGCATGTGCGGACCCGCATCCTGGGCAATCTGCAGAACGTCGACACCACGTTGGCGGAGCGGGTGGCCGCGGGGCTCAACATGCCGTTGCCGGCGGCGAACCCGGCCGCGGCTCCGACGCTGGACATGGCCGAGTCGCCCGCGCTGCGGATCGTCGGCAAGTATCCGGAGACCCTGGAGGGCCGCGCCGTGGGCATTCTCGTGACGGACGGAGCGGATGGGGCCGTGGTGGAAGCGGTCCGGGCCGCCGTCATCGGCGCTGGCGCCAGCGTGAAGATCATCGCGCCCAAGATCGGCGGGGTGAAGCTGAAGGGCGGCAAGATGCTGACGCCCGACGGCCAGCTCGCCGGGACGCCCTCGGTGCTGTTCGATGCGGTGGCCCTGGTGTTGTCCGACGAGGGCTGCGCCCAGCTACTGGGCGAGAGCGCGGCGGTGGACTTCGCGGCCAACGCCTTCGTGCACCTCAAGGCCATCGGCTACACGGCGGAGGCGCAGCCGCTGCTGGACAAGGCCAACGTCCAGCCCGACGCAGGCATTGTCGATGTGTCGGGCGGCGCTGATGGCTTCCTGGCCCCGGCGGCGACCCGCCAATGGGACCGCGAACCCAAGGTGCGCATCCTGGCGTAGGGTTAGAATAGACCCGCAAACCGGCGGTGAATATTTAACAAGACGTTAACGCGGCGGCGTTTGATCCTCTCAAGATCAAGGGCCGCCGTTGTTTTGCCCAATTTAGTCTTCAACCTCTGGAACTGACGACCGCAACCAGTTGTTGAACAGCTTAGCGGCGCAAAAGGCGACGTCCCGAACAGGAATAAGCTTTGCTGTAGATTTTTGGGACTATCCCCACATGTTCGCCACCGCCATGACCCACGACAACGGACTGGCCCGAGAGCTCTCCTCCGCCCGCGCGCAGCTCGCGAGCCAGGAGCGCCAGATCCAGGAACTCAACCACCGCGTCGCCAACAGCCTGCAGCTGGCGGCCGATATGCTGGTCTTCGAGCAGCTCCGCTCGCGCGACCCGGTCGCCTCGGCGGCGCTGGAGGCCAGCCGAGCCCGTCTCGTGGCGGTGGGCGAGTTGCACCGCTATCTCTACGACCACGGCGGCCGCGCGACGGTGGAGCTCAGTCCCTTCCTGGCCGGGCTCTGCCAGGCGATCTCGGCGACCACGGGCCTCAGCTGCTCGATTCAGGCCGACCTCACCAGCGTGCCGGGCGACATGGCCCAGCAGTTGGCCATCGCCATCAACGAGTTCGCCATCAACGCCGCCAAGCACGCCTATGACGGCAAGCCCGGCGGCCGCCTGATGGTGACCTGCCGCCGCGACGGCGCCGAACTGGTGCTGACCGTGGCCGACCAGGGCAAGGGCCTGACCGACGGTATCGGCCGCAAGGGCGGGCTGGGCATGTCGATCGTCGCCGCCATCGTCCGCGACCTGAAGGGAACGCTGACCGTCCAGGGCGACAGCGGGGCGGCCTTCACGATCCGCGCGCCGCTCCGCGCCTCGGCCCCGGTCATCGACCGCTCGTTCCAGGCCTGGGCTGACTAACCCTAGACCATTCGTCGATCAGGTTGGTCCGATCTCCACACGACGAATGGTCTATCTTTCAAGCAGAAGTCAGAAGCTAGGCGGCGCGGCCCATGCGCGCATGAGCGTCGCGCACGACGTCGCTGGGGGCCCGCCCGGCGGTCCGCGCCAGGGTCTTCAGGACCGCCTTCGCCGCGGCCAGCCGCAGCGGCCTGGTCCTCAGGCGCAGCTGGCGCTGGATCTCCGGCGGCAGGAGGTCGATGGCGGCCTGCACCACCAGCGGCTGAAGCGCCCGGCCCGCCAGTCCGAGCGGAGAGGTGGTCGAGACGATGCCCAGGAACTCGTCGATGATCGGATGCGAGACCAGTTTCGGACGCATCCGATCGAACCAGGCGTCGACGCCCGCCACGCTGTCCGGCGGCTCGGGCGCCCCGAACAGGCGGCCCAGACGCCCGCCCTCGGCGAAGTAGCGGTCCTGCTCGGCCCGGCTGAGGGGCGCGACGTAGCGATCGTAGGCGGTGAGGAAGCCCCAGCTCGCGGTGACATGCACCCATGTCATCAGCTCCGGCTCCAGCGCCGTATAGGCCTGTCCCTCGGGCGTCTGGCCGCCGACCCGCTCGTGCATCCGGGTGACCATGGCGACGCGGGCCTCGGCCGCCTTGGTCGGGCCGTAGGTGGTGATGAGGGTGGCCTCGCCCGTGCGCTGCATGCGCGCCAGCGGATCGGTGCGGAAGGTCGAATGCTCCCAGACGCCGGTGCGCACCCGCGGCTCCGCCAGTTCCAGGATCACCGCCGCGACGCCGCCGATGGCCAGCGCCATCGGGTTGGCATGCACACGCCAGGCCATGGAGTCCGGCCCGAACAGCCCGGGATCGCCGACCGGGGCGCGGTAGTCCACCTTGCCGCCACCGATGACGTTCAGCCGGGGGCGCGGCGTGAAGTCTTCGAGTGCGCTCAGGAGTCCAGTCCCTGCGCCAGGCTGGGGAACCGGCACTTCAGGTGTTCGGCGGCCTTCTTCAGCTCGTCGATCGCCTCGTCCACGTGACGGCGCTGCTCCTGCAGCTGCTCCACACGGCGGTGGTGGATGCGCAGCGCCTCGGCGTCCTGGGCGGCCGAGCCTTCCTCGTCATAGGTGTCGAGGATGTCGCGGATCTCCGCGATCGAGAGGCCAACCCGGCGTCCCTGCAGGATCAGCTGCAGCCGGGCGCGGTCCTTGTAGGAGTAGACGCGGCTGGTGTCCCGCCGCCCGGGCGAGAGCAGGCCCTGCTCCTCGTAGAAGCGCAGCGCCCGGGGCGTGGCCCCGAACTCTCGGCAGAGCTGGGTGATCGAATAGGTTCGGTATGGCGGACGGCGCAGGTTCAAGAGCATCGACATTCGTCTTCCTCCCTCAAAGCCCCAGCACGAGCCGGGCGATGATATCCCTCTGGATCTCGTTTGACCCGCCGTAGATCGAGGCGGCCCGGTTGTTCAGGTAGCGCGGCACGGCCACCAGCCCCTCGTCCGGCCCGATGGCCGCGACGTTGGACCCGGGCTCGCGCGCCGCCGGCTGGTCCGCGGCGGCGTAGAGGCCGAGAGCCGCCACCGAAATCTCGTCGATCCGCTGCATGGCCTCGGTGCCGTTGATCTTCAGCATCGACGAGGCGGGACCGGGGTTCTTGCCGCCGGCCAGGGCCGCGAGGATCATCCGCTCGGTCATGTCGATGGCGGTGACCGCGATCTCGGTCTCGGCCAGCCGACGCCGATGCGCCGGATCGTCGCCCTGGGCCGCGGCCGCGATCCGCTGGGCCCGCTCCAGGCCAACCTTGAGGCCCGGGGCGGAACCGCCGCCCCGCTCGAACTCCAGCAGGTACTTGGCCACCGTCCAGCCCTGGTTCTCCGCCCCCACCCGCCCGGACTTGGGCACGCGGACGCCGTCGAAGAACACCTGGTTCACCTCGTGCTCGCCCGCCAGGGTGATTATGGGCTTCACCGAAATGCCCGGCGTGGCCATGTCCAGCAGCAGGAAGGTGATCCCCTGCTGCGGCTTGCCCTCGGTCGAGGTGCGGACCAGGCAGAACATGCGATTTGCGAACTGGGCATGGGTTGTCCAGATCTTGGACCCGTCCAGAACGTAATCTTCTCCGTCACTTACAGCGCGAAGCTGAAGCGACGCGAGATCCGAACCGGAGCCCGGTTCGGAATAGCCCTGGCACCAGTAGTCCTCGCCCGAGAGGATGCGCGGGAGGTAGTAGGCCTTCTGCTCGGGCGTGCCGTAGCCCATGATCACCGGGCCCACCATCTTCAGCCCCATCGGCGACAGGCTGGGCGTGCCGGCCCGGGCGCATTCGGCGGCGAAGATCGCCCGCTGGACCTCGGTCCAGCCCGGGCCGCCGTATTCCTTGGGCCAAGCCGGCGCCGCCCACCCCTTGGCGTTCAGGATACGCTGCCAGGGCAGGCTGTAGCGAGGTTCGCAGAAGACGCTGGTCAAGCGCTCACCGGCGCGCCTGAGCTCCGGCGTGAGGTTGGCCTCGATGAAGGCGCGCACCTCGTCGCGGAAGGCCAGGTCGGCGTCGGTGAGCTCAAGATCCACGGAAGCAGGTTCCCTAGAACTTGGACCGGAGCGTGACGCCCCAGGTGCGCGGGGCGCCCAGGAAGGCGGCGTAGGTGCCCGACTGAAGCGGCTGATCCACGACGACCTGGTAATAGTCCTCGTCGGTCAGGTTCTGGGCGAACAGCTCGACCGTCCAGCGCTCGTCCGCCGAACCGACCCCGATGCGGCCGTTCCAGAGCACCAGCTCCTTCTGGTTCTTCAGCGGATCGAGGTTGGAGCCGGTGTTGTAGGCCGAGGTGTAGCGGCCTGAGAGGCTCGCCCGCAGGCGCAGGTCCGAGCCCAGCTCGCGCTCATAGGCGCCCGACCACGAGGCGGACCACAGCGGGGCGTACGACAGCCGCGAGGTGGGCAGGCGCGGCCCCACCCCGGCGCCGGGCACGAAGTTGCCGAACTGGGTGACCGCATAGGTCACGCCGCCCGTGGCCGTCAGGCCCGGGACCGGCGTGCGCCAGACCATGTCCAGATCGACGCCCTTGGACGTCACCTTCGGGATCGAGGCGACCACGAAGCTGATGCCGGTGAAGGTGTTGAGCTGGAAGTCCTCGAACGTCTGGTCGAAGGCCGCGGCGTTCAGGATCAGCCGGTTCTCGAACAGGTTGCTCTTGAAGCCCGCCTCGTAGCTCTCGACGGTCTCGGCGTCGAAGCTGGTGTCGGGATTGATGACGCCGGCGCTGAAGCGCGCGCGGTCCAGGTTGAACCCGCCGCTCTTGTGGCTGTTGGCGTAGGAGACATAGGCCATCAGCTGGGGGCTGAACCGGTAGCTGGCCTTCACTGTGCCGCCGATCCGGTCCTCGCTGCGCTTCTGGCGAGTGTCGACGTTGTTGAACGCCGGGTCGGCGCCGGGGGCGCAGAGGGCGGCGCGGGCCGCGGCCGGGATCGGTCGGGCGATGGCCGCGGCGCAGGCCAGACCGGGCGCGGTGTTCCGGTACTGGGCGAAGACCTTCTTGGTCTCGTCGGTGTAGCGCAGGCCGACGGTGAGCTCGAGGGCGTCGGTCACGTGCCAGGTGTTGTTGGTGAAGACCGCGAAGCCCTTGGTCGAATGGTCGAAGGTGTCGAGCGCGCCCTGGCCCGGGATGTAGTTCTGACCCACCGGGATCCCGGTCAGGGCCGAGACCGTGTTGGGGTTCGCGCCGCCGGACAGCAGCAGGCCGAAATAGGTCTCGTAGGCCGTGCCGAAGGGCGTGAAGGCGCTGGTGTCGAGCTGCTCGTCCGAATAGTAGCCGCCGATCATCCAGTCGATCGGCCCGGAGCGGCCGGCCAGGCGCATTTCCTGGGAGAAGGTCTCGAACTTGCCGAAGGTGCGGCCGTCGGACGGGCGGTACCAGATGTCGGCCGACGAGAAGTCGATGTCGGCGCCCTGGAGGTTCTCCCAGTCGCGCCACGCGGTGATCGAGGTCAGGGTGACGTCCGGGTTGATCTCCCAGTCCGCCTGCAGCGAGACGCCCTTGTCCTTGAGGTCCTGGTTCGATTCCCGGTTGGCGTAGGTCAGGCGGTTGAAGGGATTGCCGGGGCGGACGGTGCCGGCGTCAGCCGCCACCGCGTCGATCAGCGCGCCCGTCGGCCCCACGATCGTGGTCATGGTCAGGCAGCAGTGCTCGTTGCGCTCGGTGTAGTCGACCATCCCCCGGATCGTCAGGGTGTCGGTGGGCAGCCACAGCAGCTGGCCGCGGACGGTGAAGACGTCCTGGTCCTCATTGTCGTTCTGGGTGCTCGGACCCGCGCCGTTCAGGACGTCGTTGAAGCCGTCGCGCTTGCGAACCGCGACGAACAGGCGGCCGGCCAGGGTTTCGCCGATGGGGCCGGTGATGCTGCCGGCCGCGCCGCGGGCGTCGTGGTTGCCGTAGGTCAGCTCGGCATTGGCGCCGAAATCGAACTCGGGCGCCTTGGTGATGACGTTGATGACGCCGGCCGAGGTGTTCTTGCCGAACACCGTGCCCTGGGGACCTTTCAGGACCTCGATCCGCTCCAGTTCACCAAGGTCGCCGAACGCCACGCCGCTGCGCGCGCGATAGACGCCGTCAATCACGGTGCCGACGGAGGATTCGAGGCCGGGGTTGTCGCCGATCGTGCCGACGCCGCGGATGCGGATGGAGGTCTGGGCGCTGCCGGTGGACGAGGTCACGCTGAGGCCGGGGGTCAGGACCTGCAGGTCCTTCACGTCCCGGACGCCGGCGTCCTGCAGCTGCTGGCCCGAGACGACGTTCACGACGATCGGAACGTCCTGGAGGTTCTGTTCACGCTTCTGGGCGGTGACGATCACCGCCTCGACTTCCGCCGGCTCGGCCTGGCCCGCCTGGGCCTGGCCCGCGACACACACCATCGACAGCACGGCCGCCGACGGCGCCCACTTACGCAACTTCATCCTGTTTCCCCTTCGCCACACGGGCGTTCGTTATCATCGCATCTTGTAACCGAGCGAGGCTCGGACCTTGCGGGCCGTAGCGCAAGCGAACAAGCTAGCGGAAGTGATAGGGGGCGCGCCGACGCCGATGGTCGCCGCTTCGACCTTATTGACCGCCGCCGAGGCCCTGGCCCGCGAGATCGTGGAGGTCGGCGCGCGCATCGGCCTGCCGTTCGTTGCGGCCGCCACGGACATATCCTCCACCGTGCCGCCCGTGGGCGCGGACGGGCGTCCCCTGGCGGAGACCACCTTCCGCTGGGTGGATCCGGGCCTGCGCTACTGGGAGGACCACGGCTTCGCGCTGAAGGCGTCCTTCATCCACGCCTCGCGCGCCTGTTCGGAGCCCTTCTACTTCATCGGTGGCCGCTTCGCGTCGTGGCGACCGAATCGCGCGCTGGACGCCATCACCGCCGAAGGCTCGGTCGAGACCTATGGCGTGGGCGCCGCGATCGTGGCCCCGGCCTACCTTCCCGGCGGGGTGATCGGCGCGGTCGTCTGGGCCACCGCGGACCTTGGGTTCGACGTCGCCCGCGCGTTCGCGGCGCACGCTGGCGAAATGCACGTCCTGGCGCTCAGGTTCGTGGCCACCTACGAAGAGGCGGTGGCCGGGTCGGACAAGACGCCCGCCCGCCTGACGCGACGCGAGATCCAGTGCCTCAAATGGGCCGCCGCTGGCAAAACTGACGCAGAGATCGGCGAGCTTGTGGCCATCTCGCTGCCCACAGTCAGGTTCCATGTCACCAATGCCGCCCGCAAACTCCGCGCCGGGGGCCGCTCCCAGGCGATCCAGCGTGCGGCGACGCTGGGCTATATCGGCTCCGGCGGCCCCGGTGCGGCGTCACGACCCCTGCGGACTCGCGCGGCGAGCGAGTAAGGTTACCGCTTGGGAGATTCGTGAGAGGACGGGACTATGCGTCCCCGGGTTCTGCGCGCGGGCCTAACGGCCGCCGCGCTGCTCTGCATTGCACATCCGGGCGCGTCGGCTTTCGCCGCCGGTTCGCCGCCGATTCCCCGTGCGCTGACGGCCAAGGAAACCACCGCGTGGCAGTCCCTCGTCGTCCAGGCCGAGGTCGCCCGGGCCGCTGGTCAGTGGGACAAGCTCGAAAAGGTCACCCGCAAGCGCGTCGCGATCGAACAGCGCGCCTATGGCCCGGACGCCGCCGTGACCGCCGCCTCCTGGTCCTGGATCGGCCAGGCCCTGGCGCGGCAGGGCCGCGACGCGGAGGCCGAGCCCTTCTATCGCCGCGCGCTGGAGATCGGCCGCAGGGCCCTGGGGCCGCGCGACCCACAGACCCTCCTGGCGACGTCGAACCTCGCGGGCGTGCTGGAGCGTCGCGGCCGGTTCGGCGAGGCCGAGCCCCTGCGGCGCGACATGCTCACCGCCAGCATGACGATGTTTGGCGAGAAGAGCGCCGAGGCCGCCGCGGCCACCGTGGCTCTGGCCGACGTTCTGCGGGCCCAGTCCAAGTCCGCCCAGGCGGAACCGCTCTACCGTCAGGCGGCCGAGATGGACGCCCGGCTCCTGGGGGAAAAGGATCCTCAGCTCGCCGCCGACCTCGGGGCCTTGGCCGCCACCCTCGATGACCTGGGCCGCCACGTGGAGGCCGAACCCCTGCACCGCCGCTCGCTGACGATCCGACGCGAGGTCTTCGGCGAGCGCGACGCGGCCACGGCCCAGGCCTATGCCCGGATGGGCGCGAACCTGGACGCCCAGGGGCGGCACGCGGAGGCGGAACCGCTGCTGCGCCTGGCGCTCGCCACCGACAGAGATGTTCGCGGCGAGAACCACCCCTCGACCGCCGCCGACGCCGCCGCGCTCGGGTCAAATCTGGCCGCTCAGAAGAAATCCGGCGAGGCCGAGCCGCTGCTGCGCCGGGCGCTGGAGATCCGTCGCAAGGCGCTTGGGGAAAAGCACGCCGACACCGCGGCCAGCTACGGCGCGCTGGGCGACAGCCTGGCCGCCCGCGGACAGCGCGCCAAGGCTGAGCGGCTACACCGCCGGGCGCTTGCCATCGTCCGCGCCGCCAAGGGCGACAACCACCCGAGCACTGCCCAGGCCTATGCCGCGCTGGCGGCCGACCTCGCCGCCCGCGGCAAGTACGCCGAGGCCGCGCCCATGCTGCGCAAGGCCCTGGATGCCCGCCGCGGCGCCTTGGGCGAGCGCCATCCGAGCACGGCGGCGGCGTACGACGCCCTGGCCGAGAACCAGCACCGGCTCGCGGCCAACACCGGCGCCGAGGAACTGTCGTCGCGCGCGGTGGCCATCGTCCGCGCACGCCGCTCCGCCGACCTGGGCGCCGTGGGCTCCAACCCCGACGCCGCGATCCGGCGCGCCCGGGCCGACGGCGAGACCGGGCGCGCCGCCGAGCCGGTGTTCCGACGATATCTCCAGCTGGCCTGGCTGGCTTCCCGCGAACGGCCGGCCGAACTGGTCCGCCTCCAGGACCGGGCCTTCACCGCCGCCCAGGATCTCGAGGTCTCACCCGCCGCCCGTGCCCTGGCCCAGACCGCCGCCCGCGCCGCCTTCACCCGCAAGGCGGCCGCCGGCGACGCCCGCGTGCGACAGGCCCTGGCCGGCGAGGTCCGCCAGATCGAGGGACAGTTGGCCCGCGCCCTGCCCCAGGACGATCCAACGAAGGCCGCCCGCGTGGGCGCCGCCCTCGACGCCGTCGGCCGCGAACTGGCCAATCTCGACGCCCGGCTGCAGCGGGACAATCCGAAGTACGCCGAGACCATCTCGCCGCCCGCCCTGAGCGTCGCCCAGGCCCAGGCGCGCCTGCGGCCCGGCGAAGGCATGCTGTTCATCGTGCCGACCGGCGAGGATGTGCACGTCTTCGCGCTGTCCCGCACCAAGGTGGCCTGGAACCGCGTCGAAGGCGGCCAGGCCAAGCTGGAGCCCCGCATCCGCGCCCTGCGTTGCCAAGTGGACGACGGCGCCTGTGGCGGCAAGGCCCGGCCCATCGCCGACGGTCACGTCGCCCCCTACGACCTGCAGACCGCCCACAGTCTCTATCGCGAGCTGATCGCCCCGGTGGAGGGCGCGCTGGGCGGCGTCGACCGACTGTTCGTCACCACCTCGGGTGCGTTCGCGGGCCTGCCGCTGGGCCTGCTGCCCACCGCCCCGCCGCAGGCCGGCCGTACGGGGCCGCAGGCGCTGGCCGCCACGAACTGGCTGGCCGACCGCTACGCCCTGACGACCTTGCCCTCTGTGGCCAGCCTGCGCACCACGGCCCCTTCGAAGCGTCCCGCGGCCCAGCGCTGGACCTTCGTCGGCTATGGCGACCCCGCCATCAGCAACGTCGCCCAGCTCCGCGGCCTGGGCGATTCCAAGGCGCAGGCCGCGATCTTCACGCCCCTGCCCGGAACCGCCGACGAGCTGCGCGCCATGGCCCGCGCGCTGGGCGCGCCGCAGACGACCGTGCGGCTGGGAAGCAAGGCCACCGAGGCGGCGATCCGGACCTCATCCGACATCGCCAAGGCCGGGGTGGTGGCCATCGCCACCCACGGCCTGCTCTCCAACGAGATCGACGGCCTGGACGAACCCGGGCTGGTGCTGACCCCGCCGGGCAAGTCCAGCGCCCAGGACGACGGCGTGCTCACCGCCTCCGAAGCCGCCGCCCTCGAACTCTCCGCCGACTGGGTGATCCTGTCGGCGTGCAACACCGCCGGGACCGACGGCACGCCGGGCGCCGACAGCCTCTCGGGCCTGGCCCGCGCTTTCCTCTATGCGGGGGCCCGCGCGCTGCTGGTCAGCCACTGGCGGGTGTTCGATGACGCCACCGCCGCCCTCACCGTCCAGACCCTGGCCATCCAGAAGGCCAATCCCCGGCTTTCCAAGGCCCAGGCGCTGCAAAGGGCCATGCGCACCGTCCGCACCGGCCGCCGCCCCAACGGCACGGCCCTGCCGGGCTGGCGTCCCGAATGGGGCCACCCGGCCTACTGGGCGCCTTTCGTCGTGATCGCCGCGGACGGCTGAGCCGCGCGCGGCCGCCTCAATCCAGCATGCGCTGAAGCGCCGGAGACACCCACTCCCGGAGCCGACCCCCATCCCGCGACACGATGTGGGCGGCGATGTCGTGGCGGATGGCGAAGGCCTGCGCACCGCGGCCCAGAACCGTCAGGGCGGTGCACAGGGCGTCGGCCCGCATGCACCGCTCGTGCAGAACGCTGACGGCAGCCACCGCGCCGTCCACCGGCGCCCGGGTCGCCGGATCGAGGGTGTGGCTGTAGCGCATGCCTCCGACCGACCAGGTCCGCCGCCAGTCGCCGGAGGTGGCGATCGAAAGACCGTGCAGGGCCACCAGAATGGGCGGCTCGTAGAAGTCCGCGTCCGGCGGCGGTTCGATCTCCACCCACCAGGGCTCGCCGTCGCCCTTGACGCCGCCGCCCCGCAGTTCGCCGCCGACCTCCAGGAGATAGTCGCGCACGCCCAGCGCCTCCAGGGCCTCGACCGCGAGGTCGACCCCGAAGCCCTTGGCGATGCCGGACAGGTCCAGGCGCAGGCCTCCGGGCTGGAAGATCAAGCCCTTCCCGGCGTCGATGCGGACGTCGCGCCAGCCCAGGCTCGCGGCCCGAAGGCGGGAGGCTGCGGGCTCGGTGGTGACGGGGCCGGCCGGGCCGAACCCCCAGAGGTCGACGAGCGACCCCACCGTGGGGTCAAAGGCCCCATCGCTGAGCCCGGCCACTTCGAGGGCCGCCTCCAGGACAGTCAGCAGGTGCGCTGGCGCGGCCGCCCAGACGCCTGGCTCCGCGGCATTGTAGCGGCCGATGTCGCTGTCGGGCTCCCAGGTGCTCATCTGGGCCACCACCGTGTCGCACGCGGTCTGGACGGCGGCCGCGAGCATGGCGTCAGTCAGGCCCTGCGGCGCCCAGGCCTTGAGGCTCCAGGCCACGCCCATGGTCGGCCCGGTCAGCGACACGGATCGCCCGTCCCGAGGCCTCGCCGCCTCGGATGTCAGGGACAGCGGGACCGCGACGCGGCGCACGCCGGCTAGTCCGGCAGCACCTCGAAGGTCGCCGCATAGCCCGAATTGCGGGTCACGCCCGAAGCGTCCTTGCCGCGCACCGAGGCCTCGATCCAGTACATGCCGGGCTCCGGCCAGGTCACCTCGAAGACGCCGTCCGCGCCGGTCTTCACCTTGAACTCCGGCCCCTTGGCCCGATAGCGCGTCGCGCCCAGGACCACCTCGACCTCGACGTCCGCGGCGGGTTTGCCGTCGGCCAGGAGCTTGAACCTGGCCTTCTCGCTGGCCACCAGGTCGTTCGGGTGGGTGATCGGCTCCAGCTCCAGACCCTTGCCGGCGATCTTCAGGGCGCCGGTGCTGGGCGCGCCGGAGGTGACGAAGGTCTCCACGCGCCGGGCGTTGCTGGACACCTGGACCTCGGTCGCTTCCTTGGGGATGGCCGTCGCCAGGTCCGCGGCCGAGCCACGCCAGCGCTTGGTCTCGCCGCCCAGCTTGTACGAGGCGCTCATGCCGTCCGAGGCGTTGGCGATCTTGTAGGTGCCCGGGGCCTTGAGCTGCAGATCGAAGGTCGAACGGTATTTGCCGGTCGAGCCGTTCTGGATCTGAACCGGCGCGCCGTCCGGCCCGATCGCCTTCAGCCCGTCCAGGCGCATGGCGACGTGGTCCGGATAGAACAGGGTGTTCGAGACGGCGCCGTCGACCGTGACCCAGGGCTCGGCCCCGGACAGCACCGTCGCAGACGGCGCCAGCCAGGAGCGGTGAGCCTGGGCCGCCGGGGCGATGGCCAGGGCGAGAACCGCGGCGACGGCGGTGCGGATAGCGATCGACATGATGCGGGGCTCCAGAGGGTTCAGGGCTTGGGGGTGACGCTGATCGCGCCGAGTTCGGAGGTTCCCGCCACCGTCGCGGGCTTGGCGCCCGCCTTGGCCGGCCAGGTGAAGGGGACGCGGACCACCTCGCGGCCGCCGACTTCGCGGGCGGCCTCCACGGCCAGGACGTACTGGCCCGGCGCGATCCCTGCCATCTGCTGGGCGGTGAAGACCACCTGATGCTTGCCGGGCGCCTTGGTGGGGCCGCTGACGCCGTCGGCCGGCAAGGTCATGCTGCGCCCGGCCTTGCGCCACCAGGTCCGCATGTCCTTCAGCCAGGTATTGCCTTCCTTCTTGGCCAGCTTGGTGTCGTACCAGACCGCCAGGGTCTTCACGGCGGTCTCGCCCGGCCCCTCGATCCACAGCGCGACGTAGGGGCGATGGTACTCCGCGACCGACAGGCGCGGGATCTCGACGCTCACCGCAAGCTCGGCCGCGCTGGCCGCCGCCGGCAGTGTCGCCACGCCGGTGAAGGCGGCGAACAGAGTCGGGTACTTCATCGCGCGCATCGCGATCTCCTCAATGAATCAGGAACATGGCCAGCAGCAGGGGGATCAGGAACCCGATCCCCACCAGCGGCCAGGTGGAGGGCCGCGCCTTCGAATGGAGCTGGAGCAGCAGCAGGCCGGTGACGCAGAAGACGACGCAGGCGATGGCGAAAATGTCGATGAACCAGCTCCAGGCCGGGCCGGTGTTGCGGCCCTTGTGCAGGTCGTTGAGGTAGGCGATCCAGCCGCGCTCGGTCCGCTCGTAGGCCACCGCCCCGCTCTCGGTGTCGATGGTGACCCAGCCGTCGGCGCCGGGGCCGGGCAGCGCCACATAGGCCTCTCCGCTCGACCACTCGACCGGGCCCGCCGGCGCCTTGATCTTCATCTCCTCGCCGAGCCAGGCGCGGGTGGCTTGCGGCAGTTCGCCCTTGGCGGTCTCGGCGGCCCGCAGATCGGCGCGCAGCGGGGCGGGCAGCTCGCCCTCCCGCGCGATGGTGTGCGGCTTGGCCATGATCGCGCCGGCGTGGTTCAGCGTGATGCCAGTGATCGCGAACAGCAGCATGCCGACCAGGCAGACAGCGGCGCTGATCCAGTGCCAGCGCAGGGTCTGGCGCAGGAAGCCCGCGCGCGCGACCGCGCGCTTCTTGGCCTTGGCGCGTTCGGCCGCCGCCAGGTCTGGCGCAGGCGCTTGGACGGCGGCTTCGGACGGCGGCGGCATGCTCACGACGGGACTGGCGCGCCCCAATGGACGAGGCGCTAAATAAGAATGCCTCGCATTAGCACGTCATAGGCCCAAGGCAAGCGCCCAAGCTTCGGAGGGCTCAGATTGCCGCGCTGCCTAGCGCGGTTGCATGCGGATCGCGCCGTCCAGGCGCACGTCCTCGCCGTTGAAATAGCCGTTGGTGATCATCGTCTCGGCAAGCTGGGCGTATTCCTCGGCCATGCCCAGGCGCTTGGGGAACGGCACGGACGCCGATAGCCCCGCCTTCACATGCTCGGCGGCGCGCGCCAGCAGCGGGGTGTCGAAGATGCCGGGCAGGATGGTGTTGATCCGGATCGCCTCGCTGGCGAGGTCGCGGGCGATGGTGAGCGTCATGCCGACGATCCCGGCCTTGGACGCCGTATAGGCCACCTGCCCGATCTGACCGTCCTCGGCCGCGACGGAGGCGGTGTTGACGATGGCGCCACGGTCGCCGTCCTCCAGCACCGGCAGGCTCAGCATGCCGGCCGCGCTCTTGGTGATGCAGCGGAAGGTGCCGATCAGGTTGATCTGGACGATGCGCTCGAAGTTCTCGAGGGGATATTCCTTCACCTCGCCGGTCTGCTTGTCGCGGCTGACGGTCTTCGCGCCGCCACCGACGCCGGCGCAGTTCACCAGGATCCGCTCCTGGCCGTGGGCCGCGCGGGCCTTGGCGAAGGCCGCGTCGATCTCCTCGGTGGAGGTGACGTTGGCCTGGCAGAAGACGCCGCCGATCTCCTTGGCCAGCGCCTCGCCCAGGTCGGCGTTCAGGTCGAACAGGGCCACCTTCACGCCGTGGCTCGCCAGCCGCCGCGCGGTCGCCGCGCCGAGGCCCGAGGCGCCGCCGGTGATCACGGCGGAAATGGTGTGGTCGAGTTTCATGGTCGCTCCAGGATCGGCTTTCAGCCGACCCTTCCCACGCCGCACGCAACGTCAGGCAATCACCAGACGTCGATGAAGGATCGGGGTTTCGCACCTGGCGTCCGGGCGGGGCAGGACTTCATCCCGCGGACCAGCCAGTCGCGGGTCTCGGCCGGGTCGATCACGGCGTCGATCTCGCCCACCTGGGCCACCGAGATGGCCTTGCCGGTCTGGTACATCCGGCCGACCAGTTTCTGGAACAGGGCCTCACGAGCCACGGGGTCGGTCTCGGCCTCCAGCTCCTTGCGGTAGCCCAGCCGCACGGCGCCCTCCAGGCCCATGGGTCCGAACTCGGCGGTGGGCCAGGCGATGGTGAAGGCCGTGGCGGAGAAGTCGCCGCCGGTCATCGCCTGGGCGCCCAGGCCGTAGCCCTTGCGCAGCACGACGGCGAACAGCGGCACGCTCATGCCCGCCGCCACCACGAACAGGCGCGAGCCCCGGCGGATCGCCCCGGTCGCCTCGCTGTCGGGGCCGACCATGAACCCCGGCGTGTCGCACAGCGACACCACCGGCACGCCGAACGCGTCGCAGAGTTGCAGGAAGCGCCCGCCCTTCTCCGCGCCCTCGCTGTCGATGGCGCCGCCCAGGTGGCGCGGGTCGTTGGCGATCAGGCCCAGGGGCCGGCCCTCGACCCGCAGGAAGCCGGTGATCATCCCCTTGCCGTACCCGCCGCGCAGCTCGATCCATGAGCCGGTGTCGGCCAGGGTCTCGATGACCCGGCGGACATCGTAGGCCCGCACCCGGTTCTCCGGGATCAGGTGGCGCAAGGTCCGCTGGTCGGCGCAGGTCCACTCGCCCGTCGCGCCCTGGAAGACGCCCAGCAGTTGCCGGGCCGCCGCCGTCGCCGCCGCCTCGTCGGCCACCAGCAGGTCCAGCGCGCCGTTGGCGTACTGCACGGCCGAGGGCCCGATCTTGTCCGGGGTGAAGACGCCCAGGCCGCCGCCCTCGATCATCGCCGGGCCGCCCAGGCCGATGTTCGAATACTCCGTGGCGATGGTGATGTCGGCGCAGCCGAAGAACACGGCGTTGCCCGCGAAGCAGCGGCCCGAGTTGATGGCGATCCGCGGCGCATTGCCCGAAAGCCGCGCGAAGGTGGTGAAGCTGGTGGTGTCCAGGGACGAGGCCGACAGCCCGCCCACGTCCACGTCGCCGGGCCGCCCGCCGCCGCCCTCGGTGTACCAGACCACCGGCAGCTTCCAGTGCTCCGCAAACTCCAGGATGCGGTCGGTCTTCTTGTGGCTGAAGTGCCCCTGGGTGCCCGCCAGCACCGTGAAGTCGTAGGCCAGCGCCACACAGCGGCCGCCGCCTACCTCGCCCACGCCGGTGACGATGCCGTCGGCGGGGGTGTTGACCTGCAGGTCCTCGACCGATCGCCGCCGTTTCTGGGCCGCGATGGCCAGGCCGCCGAACTCCTTGAACGTGCCCGCGTCGAACAGGTCGTCCAGGTTCTCCCGCGCCGTGCGCTGGTTGGTGCGGCGACGGCGCGCGATGGCGTCGGGGCGGTTCTCGTCCAGGGTCAGCGCGATGCGCGCCTGCACCTCGGCCAGGTCGGGCCGGACCAGCTCCAGGTCGATCTCCTCGGCGGCGAAGGCGTGGTCGGACGCCTCGCCCGGCTCGATGAAAGCCAGCGGCGCGCCCTCGTCCATGGTGTCGCCCACCGCGGCGGCGAAGCTGTGCAGGACGCCCGCAACCGGGGCGGCCACCACATGCTGCATCTTCATGGCTTCCAGCACGGCGATGGGCTGGCCGGCGGCGACCGCGGCGCCCTCGGCCACGTCCAGGCTGACGATGGTTCCGCGTAGCGGTGCGGCGGCTGGATGCGTCCCGCTGGGCGTGGCGATCCGCGCGCCAGCGTCCGCCGGCGCAGCTTCGACGACCGGCGCCGGAGAAAGCTCAACGGCCCGGGCGAGCAGTTCAGGCAGACGATCTTCCAGGAAGTTGGTGTCCGCGCTCCCGTCGATGAATTCCGACCGCTCCAGGACCGCCCGCAGGAGGGGCAGAGTGCTTGGCGCGCCCTCGATGCGGAACTCGGCGGCCGCACGACCAGCGCGGGCGGCTGCGGCAGCCAGGGTCGGTCCCTGGACGATGAGCTTGGCGATCAGCGAGTCGAACGCAGGGTTGGTGCGGTAGCCGCCGTAGCCGAACCCGTCGACGCGCACGCCGGGGCCGCTGGGCGCCTCGTAGCGGCTGAGCACCCCGCCGGCGCCTCCGCTGACCTGGCCATCGGCTCCCAGGCTCTCCAGGTTCACCCGAAGCTGGATCGCCGCGCCATTGACCGGCGGCGGGCCGTCGCCGAGGCCGCAATCCGCCAAGGTCGCGCCGTCGGCGAGCCTGAGCTGGATCTGCACCAGGTCGAGGCCCGTCACGGCCTCGGTCACGGTGTGCTCCACCTGTAGGCGGGGATTGGTCTCCATGAAGGCCGCCGTGCGGCCGTCGCCCGCGTCGAGCAGATATTCGAAGGTCGCCAGGCCGCGCAGCTTCGCCGCCCGGGCCATCCGCACCGAGGCGTCCTGCAGCGCGGCGCGGACCTCCGGCGCCAGGCCGATGGCCGGGGCCACCTCGATCAGCTTCTGCCGCCGGCGCTGGATCGAACATTCGCGGTCGTGGATGGCCACGGCGTCGGTCCCGTCCGCCGCGATCTGCACCTCGACGTGCCGCGCCCGCGGGATCACCGCCTCGGCGTAGAGCCGCGCGTCGCCGAACGCGCCTTCCGCCTCCCGCGCGCAGGTTTCGTAGGCCGCCGCAGGATCCTCGCCCACCGCCACGACCCGCATGCCGCGCCCGCCGCCGCCGGCCAGGGCCTTGATCATGATGGGGCCGCCGGCGACGGCCTGGAATTTCCTAACCTCGGCCAGGCTGGCGGCCGCCTCGGTTCCCGGGGCGACCGGCGCCCCGTGCTCCGCCGCGAACGTCCGCGCCCGCGCCTTGTCGCCGAACAGGTCGAGGGCCTCCGGGCTGCCGCCGACGAAGGTCAGGCCCGCCGCAGCGCACGCCCTGGAGAACCCCGCGCTCTCCGATAGGAAGCCATAGCCGGGATGGACCGCGTCGCATCCGGCGCCGACCGCCGCCTCGACCAGAGCCGCCACGTCGAGGTAGGCGCGTGGTCCCACGCCGTTCAGCGCAACCGCCTGGCCCGCAAGCCGGACGTGGAGCGACGTCGCGTCGTCCTGCGAAAAGACGGCGACCGTCTCGACGCCCAGGTCGGCCGCCGCGCGGGCGATACGGATGGCGATCTCGCCCCGGTTGGCGATCAACAGACGTTTCAGGCGCTTATCCTCTCGCGGTCCATGCTCGCCGTCTCAGGGGGCAGGCTTCGAACCGCGTCGCGGCATCATAGGGTGAGCGCCGAGCGGCCCGGAACCCTCAATTTGCCCAGGCTAGGCTGTGGCGCCCTGCGGGGAGAACCGTGCGACCAGGTCATAGGCCTCACCCGGGAAGACCAGCCGCACGTGGGTGATCCGCTCCTCCCCCCGCCAGGTCTGCCGCTCCAGCACCAGGCAGGCGGCCGCGGGCTCGATGCCCAGGATCGCCGCTGTCGCCTTGGGGACGTTCGCGGCGCTGATCCGGTGCTCGGCCTCGGTCCAGGGTACGTGACCCAGCAGCCAGCTGCCCGGAGGCGACCGGGCGAAGTCCACCGCCCGCGCCTCGGGGGCGGCGGCCAGGTTGATCAGCCGATCCTCCAAGGCGAACGGCCGGCCGCTGGCCCGGTGCAGGCAGCGCAGCGCCAGCACCTCGGCCCGCCGCTCCAGGCCCAGGTCGGCCGCGTCGCGCGGCGTGGCCGTCCGGGTCTCCCGGGACAGCAGCTCGTAGCCGTAGGGCTCGCCCCGCGCGGTGACCTCGGCGGCGATGTCGGGGATGTCCAGCACCACCGAATGGATCCTCGGCCGCGAGACGAACGAGCCCGCCTTGCGCCGACGCACGATCAGGCCGGACTCGGCCAGGGGCCCCAGCGCCTTGTTCACGGTCATCCGCGAGCAGCCGTACTCGACCATCAGCTCGTGCTCGGCCGGCACGCGATGCCCGGGCGGCCAGGCGCCCGACAGGATGCGCTCCGAGATGTCGGCGCGGATCCGCTTGTGCAGCGCGCGATCGCTCATTTGCGCAGCAGGCGTTCCAGCACCCGCCGGTAGCGGGTCGTGATCGTCTCCCGCGCGTGGTGGCGGCCGTCGGCGACCACCCGCCGGCCCCGGCGCCAGACGTGCTGCACCGGCGCGGCGGCGAAGATCCAGCTGTCCAGCCAGGCGTCGCCGAAGCGGGCGGCGAGCGCTTCGTGGTCGCTGGGGAAGCTGACGATGTCGGCGGGGGTCCCGACGGCGAGGCCGGGCGACTGGGGCATGCCCAGCGCCTGGGCTCCGCCGATGAGGGCGCGGCGATAGAGAGCGGCGCCGGTCGCCTCGCCTTCGCGGCCGGCCAGGACGTTGCGTGAACGCTTGGCCAGCCGCTGGCCGTATTCCAGCAGCCGCAGTTCCTCCGCCGCGTCGATGCGGACGTTGGAGTCCGACCCCACACCGAAGGCCCCGCCTTCCACGAGGTAGCGACCCGCCGGAAAGACCCCGTCGCCCAGGTTGGCCTCGGTGATCGGGCACAGGCCGACGACCGCGCCGCTGGCCGCCAGCCGGCGCCGTTCGGCCTCGTTGACGTGGGTGGCGTGGACCAGGCACCAGCGGTCGTCCACGGCGAACCGGCCCAGCAGCCACTCGACCGGCCGCGCGCCGCTCCAGGCCAGGCAGTCGTCGACTTCTTTGACCTGCTCGGCCACGTGGATGTGGATCGGCCCGGCGATCGCGGTGACCGCCTTGAGCTCGTCCTCGGTGACCGCGCGCAGGCTGTGTGGGGCCGCGCCCACCACGGCGTCGGGCAGGCCGCGGACCGCCGCCCGCGACGCTTCCTGCAGGCGCGCATAGCCGTCCAGGCTGTTCACGAACCGTCGCTGATCGACGAGCGGGGCCGCGCCGCCGAAGCCGGAGTGGGCATAGAACACCGGCAGCAGGGTCAGGCCGATGCCGGTCTCCCGCGCCGCCGCCGCGATCCGGCCCGCCATCTCGCCCGGATCGGCGTAGGCTCCGCCGTCCGGCGCATGGTGCAGGTAGTGGAACTCGCCCACCCGCGTGAACCCGGCCTCCAGCATTTCCAGGAAGGCCTGGGCCGCGATGGCCTCGACGTCCTCGGGCGCAAGGTCACCCACGAAGCGGTACATCAGCTCGCGCCAGGTCCAGAAGCTGTCGCCCGACGGCCCGCGCACCTCGGCCAGGCCGGCCATGGCGCGCTGGAAGGCATGGCTGTGCAGGTTCGGCAGGCCCGGAACGGCGATCCCGCCGTGGTCGTCTCCGGCCTGGGGTTCGACGCCGGCATGGATGCTGCGGACCAGGCCGTCATCGACCTCGACGCGCACGCGCGCGGTCCAGCCCCCGGCCAGCAGCGCATGTTCGAACCAGAGTCCCATGAACCTTCCTCGACCACGCCGATGGCGCCCGCAAGCGCTCATTATGTCTATACAATAAGTAAGGCGAACGCTAGGTTGCCGCCTGGTTTCAACGGAGGTCTGGGTGCGCTGCGACCGGGTCTGGCGGAATGCCCGCCTCGTCACCCTGGCTTCCGGCCTGGGCGTTGTCGAGCGCGGGGTGGTCGCGAGCGTGGACGGGCGGATCGCCTGGGCCGGCGCGGCGGCCGATGCGCCGACTTTCGAGGCCACTGATTCAGTCGACTGCGAAGGACGCTGGATCACGCCTGGCCTGATCGACCCCCATACCCACCTGGTCTACGGCGGCGACCGCGCGCACGAGTTCGAGCTGCGGCTGGCCGGGGCGTCCTATGAGGAGATCGCCCGGGCCGGAGGCGGCATCGTCTCGACGATGAAGGCGACGCGGGCGGCATCGGAGGCGGAGCTGGTCCAGGCCGCCCTGCCCCGTCTCGACGCCCTGCTCGCCGAGGGTGTGACCACCGTCGAGGTGAAGTCCGGCTACGGCCTCTCCACCGCCGACGAGCTGAAGGCCCTTCGCGCCGCCCGCGCCCTGGCCGCCGAGCGCGCGGTGACGGTCCGGACCACCTTCCTGGGGGCCCACGCCCTGCCGCCGGAGTTCGCGGGCGACCCGGACGGCTACATTGACCTGGTCTGCCGCGAGATGATCCCCGCGGTCGCCGCCGAGGGCCTGGCCGACGCGGTGGACGCGTTCTGCGAAGGCATCGGCTTCACGGCCGCCCAGACGCGCCGGGTGTTCGAGGCCGCCGCCGCCCACGGCCTGCCGGTGAAGCTGCACGCCGAACAGCTCTCCAACCTGCACGGCGCGGCGCTGGCCGCCGAGTTCGGCGCGCTGTCGGCCGACCACCTGGAGCACCTGGACGAGGCCGGGATTGCCGCTATGGCCACGGCCGGCACGGTCGCGACCCTGCTTCCCGGCGCCTACTACTTCGTGCGCGAGACCAAGGCCCCGCCGATCGCGGCGCTGCGGACCGCGGGCGTGCCCATGGCGCTGGCCACTGACTGCAACCCCGGCACCTCGCCGCTGACCTCGCCGCTGCTGGTGATGAACATGGCGGCCACGCTGTTCCGGCTGACCGTCGACGAGTGCCTGGCCGGCGTCACCCGCGAGGCGGCCCGCGCGCTCGGGCTGCTGGCCGACATCGGCACGCTGGAGGCCGGCAAGCGCTGCGACCTGGCGATCTGGGACATCGAGCGGCCAGCCGAGCTGGTCTACCGCATGGGCTTCAACCCGCTCCATGCCCGCGTATTCGGAGGCAAGACAACATGGACGCGGTGATCCTGCGCCCCGGCGACGTCACCCTGGCGGAGTGGCGCGCGATCTATCGCGGCGCGGAAGTCCGCCTGGACCCCGCCTCAGCGCCCGCGATCGCCGCCAGCGCCGCCTCGGTCGGCCGCATCGTGGCCAGGGGCGAGCCGGCCTACGGCATCAACACCGGCTTCGGGAAACTGGCCTCGGTGCGGATCGAGGCGGCCGACCTGGCGACCCTTCAGCGCAATATCGTGCTGTCGCACGCCGCCGGTGTGGGGGACCCCTCGCCCGTTCCCATCGCCCGGCTGATGCTGGCGCTGAAACTGGCCAGCCTGGCCCAGGGCGCCTCGGGCGTGGCGCCGGCCACCATCGCCCTGCTGGAAGCCCTGCTGGCCCAGGGCCTGACGCCGGTGATCCCCTGCCAGGGTTCGGTCGGCGCGTCCGGCGACTTGGCCCCGCTGGCCCACATGGCCGCCGTGCTGATCGGGGTCGGCGAGGTCTTCGTCGGAGATGAGCGAAAGGCGGCCGCGGAAGCCCTTGCGGACGCCGGCCTCTCGCCCCTGGAGCTCGGCCCCAAGGAAGGCCTGGCCCTGCTGAACGGCACTCAGTTCTCGACGGCCAACGCGCTGGCCGCCCTGTTCGAGGCCGAGCGTGTGTTCCAGGCGGCGCTGGTCACTGGGGCGCTGTCCACCGAGGCGGCGAAGGGCTCGGACACACCCTTCGACCCCCGCATCCACGCCCTGCGCCGCCAGCCCGGCCAGATCGAGACCGGCGAGGCGCTGCGCAACCTGATGGCCGGCTCGGCGATCCGCGCTTCGCACCTGAAGGACGACGAGCGGGTCCAGGACCCCTACTGCCTTCGCTGCCAGCCGCAGGTGATGGGCGCGGCCCTGGACGTGCTGCGCCAGGCGGCGACCACCCTGGGCTACGAGGCCAACGGCGTCTCGGACAACCCGCTGATCTTCTCCGACACCGACGAAGCCCTGTCTGGCGGCAACTTCCACGCCGAACCCGTTGCTTTCGCAGCCGATATGATCGCGCTGGCGATCTGCGAGATCGGCTCCCTGGCCGAGCGGCGGGTGGCGATGCTGGTGGACCCGGCGCTGAGCGGCCTGCCTGCGTTCCTGACCCCCAAGCCCGGCCTGAACTCCGGCTTCATGATCCCGCAGGTCACCGCCGCCGCCCTGGTCTCGGAGAACAAGCAGATGGCCTACCCGGCCAGCGTGGACTCGATCCCGACCTCGGCGAACCAGGAGGACCACGTCTCCATGGCCGCCCATGGCGCGCGCCGCCTGATGCCCATGGCGCAGAACGCCGCCTCGGTGATCGGGATCGAGCTGCTGGCCGCGGCCCAGGGCTGTGACTTCCACGCGCCGCTCAGCTCCAGCCCGTCGCTGGAGGCCGCGCGGAGGCTGGTCCGCGCCCAAGTCCCGCACCTGGACGACGACCGCCACTTCCACCCCGACATGGCGGCCGCCATCGCCCTGGTCCGCTCGGGGGCGCTGACGGAAGGCCTGAGCCTGCCGGGGGTCGCATGAGCGACTGGCTGGAGATCCACCGCGGGGACGCGCCCCTGGTCGTCAGCTTCCCGCATACCGGGACCGAGTTGCCGACCCGGGTGGCCGCGCGGCTGATCTCGCCCTGGTTGGCCCGCAAGGACGCCGACTGGTGGATCGACCGGCTCTACGATTTCGCGCCGTCCCTGGGCGCTACGACCATCCGCACGACGATGAGCCGCACGGTCATCGACGTGAACCGCGACCCGTCCGGCGCCTCGCTCTATCCCGGCCAGGCCACGACCGGCCTCTGCCCGACCACGACCTTCGACGGCGAGCCGATGTACCGCGCCGGCGAGCCGGACCCGGCCGAGATCGACAAGCGGCGCGCGGAGTACTTCGACCCGTACCACGCCGCCCTGCAGGCCGAGTTGGACCGCCTGCGCGCGGTCCACGGCAAGGTGGTGCTGTACGAAGCCCACTCGATCCGCTCGGCGATTCCGCGGCTGTTCGACGGCCTGCTGCCGAACTTCAACATCGGGACGAACGACGGCGCGACCTGCGACCCCGCCCTGACCGCCGCCGTCGAGGCCGCCTGCGACGCCAGTGAGTTCAGCCGGGTCACCAACGGCCGGTTCAAGGGCGGCTGGACCACCCGCCACTACGGCCGCCCCGCCGACGGCGTGCACGCCATCCAGATGGAACTGGCCTGCCGCGGCTACATGGACGAGCCGCCCGGCCTGCTCACCTCGCTGATCTGGCCCACGCCCTACGTCGAAGCGCGCGCCGCCCCGATGCGCGCGACCCTCACCAACGTCCTCACCGCCTGCCTGGAGTTTACGCGGACATGACCCGCCTGGATAAGACCCGCGTGATCAAGGCCCCTACCGGTCCGGAGCTCAGCTGCAAGAGCTGGCTCACCGAGGCGCCGCTCAGGATGCTGATGAACAACCTGCATCCCGACGTGGCCGAGCGGCCGGAGGAGCTAGTGGTCTATGGCGGCATCGGCCGCGCCGCCCGCGATTGGGAGAGCTTCGACAAGATCGTCGAGACCCTGCGCCGGCTGGAGGACGACGAGACCCTGCTGGTCCAGTCCGGCAAGCCGGTGGGCGTGTTCCGCACCCACGCGGACGCGCCACGGGTGCTGATCGCCAACTCCAACCTGGTGCCGCGCTGGGCCACCTGGGACCACTTCAACGAGCTCGATCGCAAGGGCCTGGCGATGTACGGCCAGATGACCGCGGGATCGTGGATCTATATCGGCGCCCAGGGGATCGTGCAGGGCACCTATGAGACCTTCGTGGAGATGGGCCGCCAGCACTATGCGGGCGATCTCTCCGGCCGCTGGCTGCTGACCGCGGGCCTGGGCGGGATGGGCGGCGCCCAGCCGCTGGCGGCGGTGATGGCAGGCGCGTCGTGCCTGGCGATCGAGTGCCAACAGTCCAGCATCGATATGCGCCTGCGCACCGGCTACCTGGACCGCTCGACCGCCGATGTGGACGAGGCGCTGGCGTGGATCGAACAGTCCTGCCGCGACAAGGCGCCGATCTCGGTGGGCCTGCTCGGCAACGCCGCCGAGTTGCTGCCGGAGCTGTTCGCGCGTGGCGTCCGGCCCGACCTGCTCACCGACCAGACCTCGGCCCACGATCCGATCAACGGCTACCTGCCCAAGGGCTGGACCCTCGAGCGCTGGGTCGCCATGCGCGACCAGGACCCGAAGCAGGTGGAGGAAGCGGCCAAGGCCTCGATGGCCGAGCACGTCCAGGCCATGCTGGACTTCCAGGCGGCCGGCGTCCCCACGGTCGATTACGGCAACAATATCCGCCAGATGGCCAAGGAAGCTGGTGTGGCCAACGCCTTCGACTTCCCGGGCTTCGTACCGGCCTACATCCGCCCGCTGTTCTGCCGCGGCGTCGGCCCGTTCCGCTGGGCGGCGCTATCAGGCGATCCCGAAGACATCGCAAAGACCGACGCCAAGGTGAAGGCGCTGATCCCGGACAATCCGCACCTGCACAACTGGCTCGACATGGCCGCGAAGAAGATCAGGTTCCAGGGCCTGCCGGCGCGGATCTGCTGGGTGGGCCTGGGCGACCGTGACCGGCTGGGCCTAGCGTTCAACGAGATGGTCGCTTCGGGCGAGCTGAAGGCGCCGGTCGTCATCGGCCGCGACCACCTGGATAGCGGCTCCGTCGCCTCCCCCAACCGCGAGACCGAGGCCATGCGCGACGGCTCCGACGCGGTCTCGGACTGGCCGCTGCTGAACGCGCTCCTGAACACCGCCTCGGGCGCCACCTGGGTCTCGCTGCACCACGGCGGCGGCGTGGGCATGGGCTTCTCGCAGCATGCCGGTATGGTGATCGTGTGCGACGGCACCCAAGCCGCCGCCAAGCGGATCGCCCGCGTGCTCTGGAACGACCCCGCCACCGGCGTCATGCGCCACGCCGACGCCGGCTATGACATCGCGCTCAAGGTCGCGCGCGACAAGCAGCTGGACCTGCCGGGGATCCTCGGTTGACCTTCCCCCTGCTCGGCGCGGCGGACCGTGTCGCCGTCCCGTGGAAGAACGGCGGCGGGATCACCTACGAGGTCGCCGCCTGGCCGCCGGGCGCGGACTTCGACACCTTCGACTGGCGGGTCAGCATGGCGGAGGTGCGCAGCGACGGGCCGTTCTCGGTGTTCCCGGACATCGACCGGATCCTGGCGGTGCTGCAGGGCCGGATGCGGCTCTGCGTGGCGGGCCAGGCGCCCGTCCTGCTGTCGCACCGCACGCCGCACGCCGCCTTCGCGGGCGACACGCCCACCACCGCGAAGGTCGAGGCCGGCCCCGTCCTCGACCTCAACGTCATGGCCCGCCGAGGCCGGATCCGGCCTACGCTGGACCGCCTCGACGCCCCGGCCCTGCTGGCGGCGACGCGGGCCCACCGCCTGGTGGTCGCCATCGGCGGCGCCGTGCGGGTCGGCGGCTTGAAGCTGGGTCCGCTCGACGCCGTGCACGTCCCGCCGAACTCCGGCCCGCTGACCACCGCGCCCACGCCCGGCGCCTTCGCCTACGCGATCACCTTCGACACGGTCTGAGGCGCGCGCGGCGCGACCCTCAGCGTCAGGGCGCGCGCTCGCGGACGCGGACGCCGTCCACTACCTTGTCAGAGGGAAACACCACGAGACGCTCGCCGGCGCGGAGACCCTTACGGATTTCCGCCTCACGGTCCGTCATGGCGCCCACAGTGACGGGCGTCAGGCGGGCGCGGCCGTCGGCGATGCGGAACACCGCCCAGCCGCCGTCCGCCCGCACGAGAGCGCCCAGCGGCGCCTTCACGGCGCGAGCCTCCCGGCGCAGGAAGACGCGCCCCCAGACCCGATAACCGGGCCCGATCCGCGACCACTGCGCGGGCGGCCCCTCGAATTGCAGCAGCACCATCACCCGCTGCTCTTCCACGCCCAGGGCGGACACCTTGGTGAAGCCCTGGGGCTCCACGCGCCGCACGACCGCCGGGAGCGTCCCCTCGCCGCCCCAGTCGAACACCTCGGCCGGCATGCCTTCGCGGATGCGCACGGCGTCCTGGGTCAGGAATTCGATCGCGGCCTCCAGTCCGCTCTGGTCCCCGATCTCCACCAGCGGCGCGCCCATAGCTACGGTGCGCTCGCTCTCCTGCAGCACGCGGGTGACGTAGCCAGAGGCGGGCGTGATCACCGGAACCGCGCGGCCGCCGTCGGCCTCCGGCCCCATCAGGGCCGACCGGGCGGCGGCCAGCTCCGAGCGGCGCACGCCGAGCTGCGCGGCCGCCGCGCGCACCGCCGCCCGCGCCGCCCGCGCCTGGGCTTCCGCCGCGTCGAGCGCCTGACGGGCGGCGAACCCCTTGGCGGCCAGGGTCTGCACACGGCCAAGATCGCTGTCGGCTTTGCGGGACTCGGCGGCGTAGCGATCCTGGTCTGCGCGAGCCGCGCCGATCGCCGCCTCCGCGGCCGCGACCGCCGCCTGAGCCTGGGCGCGGGACCGCGGGTCCAGAAGATCGGCGCTAGCGGGCCGCACGCGCGCCACCACCGTCTGACCGGCGACAACCCGGTCGCCCACATGCAGGTCCACCCGCTCCAGCCGGCCGGAGACCGGCGCCGCGATCACATAGGCTTCGCGCACCCGCGCCGCGCCCTGGTCGGCGACGCTGTCGGCGATCGGGCCCACGCGGACGCTCTCGACGTCCACCGCCACCGGTCGTGGAGCCAGCAGCAGGCCGAGCATCGCCGCCACGACCACGGCCGTCGCCGCGCCCAGCGCCCAACGGGCCCATTTGACCTTGGCCATCCCTAATCCCTCGTCTTCAACACGGCCACGAGATCGAAACCCCAGATGCGGCGCGCCACCAGTCCGCCAGCGATGATCACCGCGCTCAGGTACGCCAGCAGGGAGATTCCGTAGCTCCGGGCTCCGATGACGGCCGGCAGCCGCACCTCGTCGCGCGAATAGGCCGCCACCAGCCCGTGGGAGAGCGCCTGGCCGCCCAGCACGCCGATCGGGATCGCCACAAGCGCCAGCACGGCCAGCTCGCCGGCCAAAATGTACGCGCACTCGCCCTGTCCGAAGCCCAGCACCCGCAGGGTGGCGAGGTCGCGCGCCCGCTCCGACAGCGCGATGCGGCTGGTGTTGTAGGCGACCCCGAAGGCGATGGCCCCGGCGAAGCCCACATAGAAACTGACCGTCACGCGAAACGCCTCGGCCATGGCCTCCCGCCAGCTCGCGACCGTCTCGTCGCGGGAGGAGGCGCCGACAATCTGAGGCGTCCGCTCGATGGCGCGATAGAACGCGGGCCGGTGGTCCGCCGCGAGCTGCAGGTGCGCGCCGCTGGCCAGGTCGCCTTCACCCATCAGGGCGTTCAGCCGCCGACGATCCATGTAGGCCGCAAAGCCGCTGAAGTCGCGCGTCAGGCCGGTCACCGGCAGCACCGCCGCTGGCGCCCGCCCGTCGATCACCTGGACCCGCACCTCGCCGCCGGCGCGCAGGCCGAGCCGGTCCGCCAGGGCTTCGCTGACCACGAGGCCGGAGCCTTTGAAAGGGACGCGGCGGTCGCGCGCGTCCAGCGGACGGTCGAAGACGGCGTCGGCCTCCAGGCCCACGATGCGGGTCAGTTCCTCGCGGCCGTTCGCCTGCAGCCGCGCGGCCACGGTGCGGACGGGCTCTGCCGTCACCACCGCGGGAAGGCGCGACACCTCGCCCAGGGCCGCGATGCTGCGCGGCTCGGCGAAACTGATCGACTCGCTCCAGCGCTGGGCGCGGTAGTAGGTCTGGTCGACCACCTTATCGAGGCTGTCGAACAGGAACTGGGTCCCGACCAGCAGGGCCAGGCTGGCGGCCAGGCCGAGCGTCGCCAGCAGGCTGCGGACCGGAAAGCGCTCCAGGTTGCGCACGATCACCCGCGTCGCCTGGTCGACGGCCCCGCCCCGGACCACGCGATCGAGCAGCCCGGCCCGGTAGGTGGCCGGCCGCAGCGGTTGCATCGCCACGGCTGGCGACAGGGCCGCCGCGCGACGCACCGCGGCCAGCGAGCCGGCGACGGTCGCCGCGACCGCCACGGCCGAGGCGCCGGCGAAGGCCAGCCAGTGGAAGCGGACGGCCAGCACCGGAAAGCGGAAGTACTCGCGGTACTGGTCGACAATGGCCGCGGCCAGCGTGCCGCCCACCACCCCCCCCGCGAACGCTCCGACCAGGCCGATGGCGACGGCCATCCGCAGGTAGGGCCGCGCGGCCTCGGAATCTCGGTAGCCGAACGCCTTGAGCAGGCCGATCTGCTCGCGCTCGGCGTCCACCAGGCGCGAGACCGTCAGGTGTACGAGGGCCGCCGCGATGATCAGGAAGATCGGCGGCAGGATCGAGGCCGAGGTGGAGAGCTCCTTCAGCTCGGCCTCCAGGAACGCGTGCGACGCCTGGTCCTCCCGCGCATAGGCCGCGCGGCCGCCATAAGGGGCCAGGATGCGGTCGACGTCCGCCAGCACCGAAGGGACCGAGGCGCCGGGCGCCAGCTTCAGCGCCACGACATTGAACGCCCCGCTCATGCCCGCCGCGCGCTCGACCGCCGCGCGGGGCGCCCAGAGCACGGCCTGGTGGGCGTCGTCCGGCATGAACGACTCCGGCGACGGGACATAGACGTACTCGGGCGACAGGACGGCCCCGACCACGGTGAAGGTGAACGCGCGGCCCTGGACCACCGCGGTCAGCCGGTCGCCTAGCCTGACCTCCGCGGCGTCCATGAAGGTCTTCAGCGCGACTGCTTCGTCGGTGCGGTCCGGGTTGGGCATCCGCCCCTGCGTGAGGCGGATGCGGTTGAGGGCCCGCCCGTCGTCATCCGGCAGGGAGACGAGCCGGGCGACGGCCGGACGGGCGAGCCCCGGCACATCCATCAGGCCGGCTTCCAGGATGCGGGCGTCGACCATGGTCACGCCATCGATCCGTCCCAGTTCGGCCAGGCGGGAAGCGGGCGCGCGCTTGGCCTGGGCGAAGACGTCGGCGAAGCGGGTGTCGGCATAGAAGGCCGCCTGCGCCTGCCCCAGCGCCCGCTGGGCCGAGAACGACATGACCGCCACCGAGACCCCGCAGGCGATCAGCAGGGCGATGGCCAGCATCTGGAACTTCAGGCGCCAGAGGTCGCGCACGAGCTTGCGATCGAGGGGTTTCACCAGCTCATGTCCCGCGGCGCCAGCTTCCGGGTGTTGCGCTCCAGGTCGGTGATCCGGCCGTCGCGGAACCGGATGATCCGGTCGGCCATGCCGGCGATGTCGGCATTGTGCGAGACGATCATGGTGGTGGCCCCGACGTCGCGGGTGACCTCGGCGATCGCCTCCAGCACCTGAATGCCGCTCTCGCTGTCGAGGGACCCGGTGGGCTCGTCGCAAAGCAGGAGCTGAGGCCGCTTGGCGATGGCGCGCGCCACCGCCACCCGTTGCTGCTGGCCACCCGAGAGCTGCGCCGGGAAGTGGTCCATGCGGTCGGCGAGCCCGACCCGCGCTAACGCCTCCTCGGGCGTCATCGGATTGCGCGCGATCTCGGTGATCAGCGCCACGTTCTCCCGCGCGGTCAGGCTGGGCACCAGGTTGAAGAACTGGAAGATGAAGCCCACGGACGCCCGGCGGTACCGGGTGAGCGCCGCGTCGCTCGCGCCGGTCAGCTCAAGGTCATGGAATCGCGCCGAACCCGAGCTCGCCCGGTCCAGGCCGCCCAGGATGTTGAGCAGCGTCGACTTGCCCGACCCGGAGGGGCCCAGGAGCACGAGCGTCTCACCGCTCTCGATCTCAAGGTCGACGCCCCGGAGCGCATGCACGTCGCCCGCCGCGGTCGAATAGACCTTGGCCAAGCCGCGCACATCCAGCGCCGGATCGTTCATCGCAGATGAGTCCCCTGGCCGCGCGGCCGATCCTGCCTTCTACGCCCTTGAAGCCGGACCCGCCTTGACCTGACGCAAGGCGCGCAGGGCGGCCATCAGGCCGAAACCCGCACGCCGCTGTCCTCGCCGGCCGCATCGACGGCGAAGCCGAAGTCCGCGGGCTCAGAGGCGTAGATCCGGTAGAGCGGCTCGCCGGCCCGCACGGGCTCGCCCGTCTTGCGCAGCAACTCCAGCCCGGCGCCGGGATCGGTCGGGGCCCCCGCCAGCCGGGCGACGGACGCGATGCGCAGGCAGTCGATCGACGCCACGTGACCGGCGCCGCCGGCGCAGACCTCATGGACCAGCGATCCGGCGCCCGCCTTCGTCGGCGGCGGGCCCTGCGCCTCGCAGATCTGCATCATCTTGGCGTGGGCCGCGCCGCTCTCCAGCAGGTCCCGCGCCCGCCGCTCGCCGGCGCCGCCGTGGAGCGCAGGGTCGAACTCCAGCACCCGGCCGGCCAGGCGGATCGCCTTTTCACGAAGATCGGCTGGGGCGTCGGCACGGTTCTCCAGGACCGCCGAGACGTCCCGGGCCTCCAGGAACGGGCCCACCCCGCGGCCGATGGGCTCCAGCGCCTCGGTAAGCACAACCTCCACGTAGAGTCCGATCCCGTCCGCGACGAACTCGAACAGCTTCTTCAGCCTCATGGCCGCGCGCCGGTCGCGCACCTTCGCCGTCGGCCCCACCGGGATGTCGAGGATTAGGTGGGTGGAGCCGGCCGCGGCCTTCTTGGAAAGGATCGAGGCGACCATCTGCTCAGGCGTGTCGATGGAGAGTGGTCGTTCCACCGAGATCAGGACGTCGTCGGCCGGTGAGAGGTTCATCCGCCCGCCCCAGGCGATACACGCGCCGCAGCGTTCGACCACGTCCCGCATCTCGGCTTCGTCGAGATCGACCCGCGCGAAGATCTCCATAGTGTCGGCGGTCCCCGCCGGCGAGGTGATGGCCCGCGACGACGTCTTGGGCATGACCAGCCCGTGGGCCGCCACGATGGGGGTGACGATCAGGGAGGTGCGGTTGCCCGGAACACCGCCGATGCAGTGCTTGTCCACGACCATCGGCCGCTTCCAATCGAGCGTGGCGCCGGCGGCGATCATGCCCCGCGTGAGGGCCAGGGCCTCCTCCGGCGTCATGAAGGCGGCGCAGGCCACCAGGAACGCCGCCACCTCCATGTCCGACCACAGATGGCCCGCCAGGTCGCGGGCGATCGCGGCGTAGTCGTCGGCGGACAGGGTCTCCCCGGCGATCTTGGCCCTCACCGCCTCAAGGGTGCGCGCCGGGCGCGCCGGGGCGATGTGCACAGGATCGCCGGCCTGCACGCCCAGGCGCCTGAACGCGGGCTGCGGCAGGCCGATCTCGTGGGCGCCCACCAGGGAGGCGTCGTCGCAGATCATCGGCGAGGCCAGCAGGCGCACGCGCCCCGCAACCACCTCGACCTTGCGCAGGCCGGCCAGGCGCTCGGGCCGCACCAGCGGATTGTTGCGGGCGAGCAGGACGACGTTCTCGCGGAATGTGTCCAGGTGGAGCGGCTTGGCCGCGAGCGTCGCCGCCGCCGCGACAGAGGCCGGCGAGGGCGAGCTGGCCGCGGGCGGCGCAGGCGGGGGTTCGCTGTTCGGCCGCATGGACCGTCCTATCGCTCGTGCATGTCGTGGACCTCGTCCCAGGATGGTTCGTGGCCAGGCGGGAAACTTCGCATGCGGCCCTCCGTTGGCTGACGCCAGGTTCGCCGAGCGGGAGCTTGGCGCCATTCGGGAGCGATCCCTAGGTAGCTCTACGGAGCCTGTGCGATCGAGATGGTACGGGCGGCCGGGGTCGAACCGGCACGAGCCTCGCGGCCCTACGGATTTTAAGTCCGTTGCGTCTACCAATTCCGCCACGCCCGCGTGACGGCCCGGCTTGCCATAGCCAGGCGAGTTGCGTCCATAGCGATCGCCGCGTTCGCACGGATCGCGCCTTGAGCGTGGCCTTGGCGACATTGGCGGGGCAGTATCGGCGCAACGACTCCCGGAAGGACGATCCCATGCGCAGACTGACCCTCGCCGCCGCCGCGATGCTCGCCCTGGCCGCGCCTGGCGCGGCAGGCGCCCAGGGGCTCGGCTCGCTGTTCTCCTGCGATGCGCAGGGGTCGGCGAACACCAGCGGCGCGGTGATCGGCGGCCTGGTGGGGGCGTTGGCCGGCAGCCAGGTGAGCAAGAACGAGCGAGCCCTGGGCGCGGTGATCGGCGGCGGCCTGGGCGCGGCGATCGGCAACAACATCGGCTGCCGGATGGACCGCAAGGCCCGGCAGGACGCGCAGCAGGCGTTCGAACGCGCTCTGGAGACCGGCAAGGCGCAGAGCTGGTCGGATCCCGAGACCGGCTCCAGCGGCCGGATCGCGGTGCTCGGCCCCGCGTCGTCCGGCGGCGGCGGGACCAGCTACCCCGGGCGCTGGCGCTACGCCCAGGGCGTGACGGTGGCCAGCCGGGTCAGCAGCGTGGGCGGGACCTACGCCGCGAGCAGCCGGATCAACATGCGCGCCGCGCCGAACACCTCGGCGGCCGTAGTGGATCGCCTGCAGCCCGACGAACCCTTCGAGGTGGCCGGCGCCGTCGCCGGCGGCTGGCTCGCCGTGATCGACGACGGCTTCATCCAGGGCTACGTCGCGCGCTCGGTCGTCCGGCCGGTCGGCGGAGGCGGCGGCGAGTGTCGTCTCGTCGAGCAGACGGTCAACGAGCGCGGCCAGGCCAGCTATCGCGAACGCTTCAACGCCTGCCGCGACGGCTCGGGCGCCTGGCGGCTGACGGCCGCCTGACCCCCGGCCCCTAGCGCGCGGCCTGAGCCACGCGCCGGCTCATGGCCGGCAGCGGCCGCGCGCCGTCGCCCACCAGGGTGAAGGGCGCCCAGAAGTAGGGGTGCGCATGGTTGGGGTCCTTCTGCAGGACTGCCTGCGACCGCTGCAGCGCCTGGGCCATGGTCGGCGCGCCGGAGGCGAACAGTCCGGTCATCAGCCGGACCGAGGCTTCCGAATCCACCGACCAGTGCGACACCACCAACGCGCGCGAGCCGGCGTAGACCATCGCCCGCGTGAGGCCGCCCAGCGCCTCGCCGCCGCCCGTCAGGCCGGTGCGATCCACCGTGGCGCCGGCCCCGCCGGTGTCGCAGGCCGCCAGCACGACGAGGTCGGCGTCGATCTTGAGGTTCAGGATCTCGCTGGTGTCGAGCAGGGCGTCGGAGTCGCCACCGCCCAGCGAGGTGACCAGCGCGGGCTCAGGCACGCAGGCGTCCGGCTGCGGCAGCAGGCCGTGAGTGGCGAAGTAGAGGACCTGGTAGTCGGCCAGGTCCGTGCGGCCGCGCACGGTGTCGTCGCTGAACGCCGCGCCGACCACGACCGAGCCGGCGTCACCCAGGCTGCGGCCCACTTGCCGCACCTCGGCGGCTGTCTCCGGCAGAGCCTCGATCCGCATCAGGGCGTTGCGGGTCTCGCCGCACACGCGCTCCAGCACGGCGCTTCGCCGCAGGAACGAGCGGGTCACCGAGATGAAGGCACGCTCGTCGCCCCGCGGCAGGGACGGATCGGCGAAGCCCAGGTAGGGCCGCCTGGCCGCCGACGGCGCGAAGGCGCGCGACTGCAGGAAGCTCGCGCCGGACACCACGAGTGACGAAGCGACGGTCTTGCCCAGCCAGGCCGTCTGGACGTAGTCGATCTCGCCCTTTCGGTCGGTCCTGATCGAGGCGGCGTCGGTGACGAACAGCGCCGCGGGCAGCGACACCAGCGGCCCGTCGGCCTCGTAGATCAGGTGCCGGGCCGCCAGGACCTCGGTCTTCACCGGCCCGAACAGCTTGTCGAACAGGACGGCCGAGCCCGCGGCGTCGAACGGGATCAGCGACTCGGTGGGCTCCAACGACAGCCGCAGGCGGGTGACGGCGGCCTGCACCTCGCCCCGGCCCATGTCGACCGCATAGGGCTTCACGGCGCCGGCGGTCAAGAGCACGCCATAGGTGCGGCCGGCCAGGGGCAGCAGCTTCACATAGGCCTCGTCGGCCCTGAGCGCCTTTTGCACCTCCACCGCCGGGGCTCCCGGCGCGACCAGTTGGTTGTAGCGCGGGTTGGCGGCCAGCATCCGCGCTTCCAGGGCGTCGGCGTCCGCCTGCTCGGCCTTGAGGATCGCCTCCATGTCGGCGCGGACCTGGTCGGTGTAGGCGCCGTCGGCCTGCAGGGCGGCGATCTGGCTCTCGGTGGCGCGGAGGCGCCGGCGGCTGTCCTCGAAGGCCCGCGACAGGCCTGAGATCTGGCCGTCGCCGGCGGCGACCCGGGCGGCCAGGCGGTTGACGGTCTCGGCGGTGGCGCTGGAGACCACCGTCTCGGAGGCGTCGAAGAACAGCGCGCCGTACTCGGCGGCCTTGCCCGGCTCCTGGGCCATCAGCTTGAGCAGCAGGTCGAAGTAGGGCCCCGCCGCGTCCACCGATCCGCCCAGTCCGCCGCGCTGGCTCCGGAAGATGCCCATGGCCTTGCCGTAGGCAGCCAGCGCCTCGGCGTCGCGGCCGGACGCCGCCTGGGCGCGGCCCAGGTCGAGCAGCAGCGCGCCTTCGGCGGAGCTGCCGGCGTGGCGGGTGCGCAGCATCGCCAGCGCCTGGCCATAGCGGGCGGCGGCCTGAGCGGGCCGACCTTCCTTGAAGTCGAGACCCGCGAGATCGGCCTCCACCCGGGCCTGGAGCCAGGCGGTGAGCCGGCCGAGGGCCGCGCTGCGCACCAGCACGTCCCGCGCGCGTTCCAGCGAGACGCGAGCGGCGGCAGGGTCGCCGAGGGCGGCCTGGGAGGTGCCGATCACTTGCCAGGCCTGGGCGTCCTGGATGGCCAGTTGCTCGGCCACCGTGACCTTGGAGGCCTCGATCTGGCTCTGGGCGACGGACGGCGTGTTGAGCTTGCGCGCCACGGCCGGTTCGATGACCAGCTTGCCGCCCGTCCCCGCAGTTCCATCCCCGGCCGTCGTCGCGGCGGTCGTCCCGGACTGGGGACTGCCGGCCCGCAGGGCGACCGCCGCGCGGGCCGCCACGATCGCCTGTTCGAAACGGCCGCGGTTGCGCTCATGCAGGGCGCGGTAGTTGAGCGCCCGGGCGCGGGTGACCGCGTCGTCGGCGGCGATCATCCCCTCGGCCTCGGCGAAGAAGGCCTCGGCCTCCTCGAAGCGGCCATTGTTGGAGATGTTCATCGCCAGGTTCAACAGGGCGTCGGCGCGCTGGGCCGGCGGGGCGTTGCGGACCTCGCCTTCGGTCACGAGGGCGCGGAAGGCCGTCTCGGCCTCGTCGAAGCGCCACTCGTTGTTCTGGACGTAGCCCCGGGTGCGCAGGCGCTCCGGGTCGGCGGCGGCGGCGGCCTCGGCGGCGGCAAGGCCCATCATGTTGGGGAAGTCGGCGGCGATCTCGGCCTGGGCGGCCGAGGTTTGGATGTCAGTGGACTTGGGCGGCGCGGCGCCGAGGGCGACCTTCAGCCCGGTCTCGATCACGTCGGACAGAGGGGCCAGGCCCTCGACCACCGTGAGCACGCCGCCCTTGTCGGAGAGGTAGACGATGTAGGGCGCGCCGCCCTGCCCGCCGACCGTGCATGTGGCGAGCGTGGCGGACACGCCGCCGGGGGCGGCCTCAGGCGCCGCGCACTCGGCGCGGGATTTCAGGGCGGCCGCCCAGGCCGGCTTCTGGCCCGCCGGGAGCTGGTAGATGCGGCCCAGCACCGTGCTGTAGCCCCGGCAGCGCAGCCGCCAGGCCTTGGCGTCGGCCCCCTGCCCCAGCGGGTCCTGGTAATCGCGGACGGCTTCGCAGACCGCGCCGCTCGCGTCGCTCTGTCCCAGGGGAAACCGTTCCGGCAGCGGGGCCGCGACGGCGCCGGCGGTGGCGAGCGCGCTGAACGCGGCGGCGGTGAGCAGGGTGCGGCCGGTCATCGGTCTCTCCTCCAGATCTCTTCGTTGCCCGTGCCCGTGATGACGGACTCGGCCTCGCGCTCGTCGTCGTCGACGGGCGGCGGCGGGGTCAGCACCGGCGGGTCGATGGCCGCCCGCGGCGCGGCGGGGCGGAACTGCTGGATGCGGAACTGGCTGGCGGGGGTGGAGAGGGAGCAGCCGATCCCGACGGCGCAGCCGTTGATCCGGATGGCGCCCGTGGTCGTGTCCCCGTCGATCCGCGAGATCCGCCGCGACGAAGTGGCCGCGCTGCCCGAGAGTACGATCCCGTCGCCTTCCTGCAGCGCCCCGAACATGTCGGCGATCACGGCGCCGCCTACCGTCAGTAGGGGATCGGCCGGCTCGACGCCGACGCCGGTGAGGTAGAAGCCGGCCTGCGAACCGGTCAGGCCGGTGTTCTGCTGCACGATCCGATCCTCGGCGAAGACGCTGGCGCTGCCGGAGACCAGGAACAGCTTGCCGACCTCGTCCTCCACCGGGGCCACCCCCAGCGGCAGGCTGCGGTTGATGTCGATTCCGGTGGCCGGAACGTCGGCGATCAGGTCGATGAACCGCTGCGAGCCGATCAGGATGTCGTTGGTGGCGACCATCTCGACCCGGTCGAAGGCGCGGACATCGGTGAAGCCGGCCAGGGCGTCGCCTTCGGCCGACCCGAGCGCTCCGGTGACGATGATCTGGTCGGGCTTCCAGACGCTGTCGACGTCGATGGCGTCGCCGATCTTCAGCACCACGCCCTCGTCGCTGGGCAGCACATTGCCGCGGATCACCACGTCGTTGGTGGTCTTCGCGAAGAGGCGCAGCTCGGGGATCCGGCCCACGTCCACGTCCAGATCGTCGACGATCAGGTCGTTGGTGACCGGGAACTGGCCCTCGATGCCGCCGAAGATGCTCATCGACCCGCTGACCGTGAACCGCTGGAACTCGGCGTTCGTCACCCGCCGGTCCGTGCCGGCCCCGCCGACGATCGCCTGGCTGGGGGTCAGGATGCGGAGCACGGCGTCCGTAGCCGTCACCGTGCCGGTCAGACTCAGGTCTTCGAACGTCAGCCGGGTCAGGGCGCCCGCCGTCACGGCGCCCAGGCTGAGGTTCGTGCTGGAGGCCACCAGCACATTGCCGCTGCCGGTGAGCGTGCCGGCGGTGGTCGCGGCCGCCGACGAACTGGCGATGTTCGCCGCCGTCATGGTGTTCACGTTCATCACATTGGCGACGAAGTTGATGTCGCCGCCCGTCGTGACCGTCCCGAGTTGTAGGGTCGGCAGCAGACCGGGAGGCCCGCCGTTCTGGAACTGGCCGGCCCCGATCGAGAGACCGAGCCGCACCGTCGTCGTGGGGACCGTCACGATGCCGATCGAGTCGATGGCCGCGCCGCCCGCATTGACGTTGGAATCGCCGACGAGAAGCCCACCGGAGCCGATGGTGACGTCGCGCGCCGCGATCGACAGTCCCTGCCCCGCCCGGATCCGGTTGGCCGACAGGTCCGAGGTGCCCTGGCTGCCGGTGACGAAGACATTGACGTTGCCGGAGGCGTTGATCTCGCCCAATTGCACGCTGCCGGCGCGCGCGCCCACGACGGGCGTGGAGGTCACGCCAACCTGGCCGCTGATGATGTTCCGGCCCGTGGTGATCGTGACCTGGCCATAGTTGTTGATCGACGACCGGCCGGTCAGCAGGCCGGGCGCGTTGATCAGCATGCCGGTGACCGCCTGCCGGCTGATCGCCATCAGGTAGATGTTGGCCGCCGTGGTCGCGCCCGCGACGTTCAACGGCGCGGGATGCGGCGAACCCGCCGCGCCGCCGCCCGGCACCTGGAAGGTGAAGAACGTCAGGTCCTGCTGCGACGGCAGGAAGGTGATCTCGTAGCTGTCCACCGCGGCGTAGGCGGCGGTGCCGATATCGCCTGCGGTGACCGTCGAACCCGCCGCCGTCGAGACCTGCGGCGCGACGAAGGCCAGGTAGCCCACGCCCTGCAGCTGGGCGCCGCCAGCCACCGTGACGGGGCCGCCGTTGCCGGAGCCGGCGAAGCCGATCTGCAGGTTTGCGGCGTTGAGGAACTGGGCCTCGTTGACCGCCGCGCTGGTGGCCAGCATCCCGCCCACATCGACGCTGGCGCCGCCGCCGAACGCCACACCCTGGGGCGAATAGAACCAGACGTTGCCGCTGGTCTGGGCCGGCAGGGCCGAGTTCAGGTTGGCGGCCTGGTAGCCCACGACCTGGCCGTTGATGTTGATCGCCGAGTTCTGCACCCGGTTCAGGACGAACCAGCTGCGCTGGTCGAAGCGAAATTCGGCCCGCTCGCCGCTGTTCAGGTTGAAGCTGGTCCAGTCGATGATGGTGCGCGGGGCGTTCAGGTCGACCCGGACGTCGGTCGAGCTGACCTGGATGACCGGCTGCGAGCCGCCGCCGCCGATGGTGGCCGGGGCGCTGCCGGGGACGGGTAGCGCCCCGGCCTGTCCCGCGGCCAGCAGGGCGGCGAGCGCGGCGCCGGCGGCGAGGACCTGGCGAAAGGCGGGTTCATGGGCGTGATGACGCATGGTCTGTCCTCCCGGCTCAGAAGAAGCGAGCGGTGAGATTGAGCAGCAGGCGGCCGGGCGGCTTCTTCCGGTCGATGGCGCGCTTGTCGAGGGGGTGGGCGTAGGCCACGTCCAGCACCCAGCGCTCGCGCACCGGGACCTGGAAGCCAGCACCCACCGACTTGAGGGTCTGGTTGAAGCCGCCCCGGTCCTTGTCGCGGGTGTGGGCGATGTCGAAGAACGCATAAGGGCTGACCGCCCAGCCGGAACGGGGCTGGAACGGCGCGCCACGCACCTCGAAGGTCGCGGCCAGCGCCTGGTCCCCCGAGATGTAGCCCGGGTCGTAGCCGCGCCCGATGGTCAGGGAACCGACCGCGAACTCTTCATAGGCCGCCAGCGGCTGGTTGGCGTATTGCCCCTGCACTTCAACATAGGCCGAGATCCGCGGCGTGATCACGGCCTGGGCGGAGGCCTCGGCGGCGAAGGTCCAGGCGGTGGGCCTGGCTCCGAAGCGGGAGAGCAGGCGGTCGCCCTCGTCGGTGGCGCCGAAGCCCTCGATGCCGCGCCGCAGGCTGGCGGAGCCGCGCAGCACGATCGGGCGATAGCCGTAGTAGGCGGTCTGGTCGCCCTCGACCCGGGCGTAGAAGACCCGCAGGTCGTCGTTGATCAGCTTGCCGCCGCCACCGACCCGGGTGTCCTGGTCGATGTACTCGAAGCCGGCGGCGACCCAGAGATTCTCCCGCCGCTTGCGGATCAGCGGATAGGCGGCCTCCAGGTTGCCCACGACGCTGACGCTCTTCAGTCCCAGGCCCTTCAGCTTGTCGCCCGGCCGGCTCTCGCCGTAGGCCACGCCGCCCCGGAGCACGAGACCCTCGGACCCCAGCCGGACCTCTTCCAGGCCCTGGACCACCCACTGCTCGTTCTTGATCGTGCGGTAGAAGACCATCGAGGTCCGCTCGCCGTAGCGGCTGCGGGCGTTGAGATCGTAGCGGGCGAGGAAGCCGAAGCGGCCGGTCGCCTTGCCCTGCAGGTTCTGGGCGTTGACGATCAGGTCCTCGTCGTCGCGCACGACGTTCAAGTCCAGGTCCACCGCGCCCCGCTCGCCCGACAGGTTCGGGCGGACCGAGGCCTGGACCTTCAGGCCCGGCACGTCGGAGGCCAGCAGGATGTAGCGCTGCACCCGCCGGATATCGAAGGGCGCCATGCCCCGCAGCTTCTGCGCGTAGCGCTCCAGCAGCGGCGCGGTCGGCCCCGGATCGCCGCGGACGCTGACGTTGACGATGTGCGCCTCGATGACCTCCAGCGTCACCGCCCCGCCGTCGATGGTCTGGGCCGGGATCTCAACCCGCGCCAGCAGGCCCCGGTTGAACAGGGCGTCGGCCACCCGGTCGCGGATCTTGCAAAGGTCGGAGGCGTCGCCGGGCCTGTTCAACAGGTCGGCGTAGGCTGGCGTCAGGTCCTCGGCCTTCACGGACTGTAGTCCGCGGAAGGTCACCGACGTCACCGTCAGGGCGGCCGGGTTCTCGGCCAGCGGGCATTCGCCCGTCCCCGGCTGGGTGAACAGATCCGCCTGCGGCGGCGCGATCTGGGCCCGCGCGGCAGGATTCAGTTCCTGTCGCGTCGGCCCCTGCGCCGGCGTTTGAGCATGTGAGATTCCTGGCGCGACGGCGACGAAGATCGTCGCCGCGGCGCAACGCGCAACGGTAGGCCCCATAACAATCCCCTGGGGCGCCCCGTGTCGACGCCGTCGGCCCTTTTTCGGCCAGACTACCGGAGGTCATAGCTGCGTGCTGATGCCCCCCGGCATCGCCATATCACACCGTTCTCGACCGATTGTGCAATGGTTAAATCGAACGAGCGGCGTTCTGGAACGGCTTCTGCGCCCGGCGGTTGAGCTAGGGCCAGACGCACGACACCTGCCACGCGAGGTTCCCAGATGTATGTTCTCCCCGACCTGCCCTACGGCTACGACTCGCTCGGTCCGTTCATGTCCGCCGACACTTTGCGGACCCACCACGACAAACATCACAAGACCTATGTGGAGAAGACCAACGACCTGGCCGCCAAGGCCGGGCTGGCGGGTCGGCCGCTGGAAGACGTGGTCCGGGAGGCCCACAGGACGGGCAACAAGAAGCTGTTCAACAATGCGGCCCAGGCCTGGAACCACGCCTTCTTCTGGGAATGCATCCGACCGCCCGGCGGCGGTGACCCATCAGGCGAGCTGATCCGCGCGATCGACGAGTCCTTCGATGACCTGGCGGCCTTGAAGGACGCCTTCATCGAGGAAGGGGCCAACCACTTCGCCTCGGGCTGGGTCTGGATCGTCACCGGCTCGGAGGGCCTGAAGGTGATCTCCACTCACGACGCCGACGATACGCTGGTCCGCGAGGGGCTGTTCCCGCTGCTGGTCTGCGACGTCTGGGAGCACGCCTACTACCTGGACTACAAGAACGATCGGAAGGGGTTCCTCGAGCGCTGGTTCGACAACATCGCTAACTGGGAGTTCGCCGCCGCCCAACTCGCCGCGTCCGACGGCCAGGGCGACGGGTTCCGCTATCCGAAGCCGGAGGCCGACGCGCCCGCCGGTCAGGAGCAGGCGCCTCGCCCCACGGCCTGACGCCTCAGCGGTAGAAGATGCGACGGGTCCACTTCTCGGAATATCGACCGTTCTTGTAGCAGGACTGTTCGCGGGCGATGCAGCGGACTCCGTCGGCGGGGCTCCACACCTCGTGGCGGTCCCAGTCGTCGTCCCGGTCCTTGTCCTTCGAACTGGCCACGAGCGCCCCGATCACGATGGCGCCCAGGACCAGGCCGGCGATGGCGGCGCTGTTGTCCTTGCTCTTGGGCGCGAGGTCGCTGACCTCGAGGCTCGAGGTGCGGCCGCTGCGATAGTCGTAGGTGCAGCTGTAGCTGAACCTGGACTCGCCGCCGTTCCGATCGTCGAACTCGCCCTTGCCGGTGACGCGGGCTTCGCGTCGCCCCTCGCTGACGTTCGACGAGGTGATCTTCACCCCGCGCGCCTGAGGATAGCGGTCCTGCACCTCGTAGCTGATCTCGCGGCTGCACGCCTCGACCGGGCCGCGATCCTGCGCGACGGCGTAGGTGGGCGTGGCGAGGCCCGGCGCGAGGATCGAGCCGATGGCAAGGACAGCGACGGCGCGCATGCAGGGGCTCCTTCGGCAAGCCTCGCCATTGTCAGCCCGTTGGGCAGCGGTTGCAACGCGAAGCACGGCCGGCCGGCGGTGGGGCTCGCCGACCGGCCGTCGCCGCAGGGCCTAGCGGGAAGCCAGCCTTGCGGCGTCGCCCCGAACGTGGCGCGCAGTCACCTGCGGCGCGTCGAGGGCCGCCACCGCGTTGTCGATGGCCAGCGCGACACAGGCGCGATCGTTCTGCCTCGCGACCACCTGCATCGGGCTGGGCTGCGGGCCACAGACCTTTCGGGCGGCGAACCTGATCCGGTCCAGCGCGGCCTGGGCGCCGGATGCGCGGTCGAGCTTGAGGTCGCCGAGCGGCACGGTCGTTTCGAACACGCGGTGCAGGCCCGCCACGGGCCGAACCTTTCCGATAACGGGGGCGGCGAAGGCGGGGACCGCAAACGCGGTCAGGGCGGTGCAGAGAATGAGAGCTTTCATGGCTTGCTCCAGGCTTGCCGCCGGGGGGTGGCGACGGGCCGATCAGGCCACGGGTCAGAGCCGGCCGCGCGGCCGCGCGGGTGATGATTTCATGATTTCGGCGGGATGGTTTTCTGATCGCAGGCGGCCGCCCAGCCTTGACCGCCGCCAAGGCGTGCGTGCAGAGGCTCAGCCGCGATGATCCTGACCCTCTCCTGTGACGACCGCCCCGGCATCGTGGCCCGCGTGTCGGCCCTGCTGTTCGAACGCGGCGCCAACATCCTCGACGCCCAGCAGTACGACGACCAGGAAACCGGCCGCTTCTTCATGCGGGTGGTGTTCGATCCCGGCGAGACGGGCGCGGAGGACTGGCGCGCGGCCTTCGCGCCGCTGGCGGCCGAGTACGCCATGACCTGGGCGCTGCGAGGCCGCAAGGAACGTCGCAAGGTGATGATCCTGGCGTCCCAGACAGACCACTGCCTGGCCGACCTGATCTGGCGCTGGCGGCAGGGCGAGCTGCCGATGGACATCACCGCGGTGGTCTCTAACCACCCGGCCACGACCTTCCCCCACACCGACCTGCAGGGCATCGCCTTCCGCCATCTGCCCGTGAGCGCGGACAGCAAGGCGGCCCAGGAGGCCGCCCTGTGGTCGCTGGTCCAGGAGACCGGCACCGAGCTGGTGGTCCTCGCCCGCTACATGCAGGTGCTGTCGGACGATCTTTCAACGAAACTCGCCGGGCGGTGCATCAACATCCACCACTCGTTCCTGCCGGGCTTCAAGGGCGCGCGGCCCTACCACCAGGCCCACGCCCGCGGCGTGAAGGTGATCGGGGCCACCGCGCACTACGTCACCGCCGACCTCGACGAGGGGCCGATCATCGAACAGGACGTGGAGCGGATCAGCCACCGCGACACTCCCGCCAACCTGATCCGCAAGGGCCGCGACATCGAACGCCGCGTGCTGGCCCGCGCCGTGCGCTGGCACGTAGAAGACCGGGTGCTGCTGAACGGCCGCAAGACCGTGGTGTTCACCGACTAGGACGGGACAGCCGCTCCAGGGTTCAGCGGACCGGTCGAACGCCCGATCGGGAAGACGATCTCGATCCGCAGGCCATCGGCCAGATGTTCCACCCGGTGCGATCCGCGAAGGTCGCCCGCCGCCAGCCGGCGGATGAGCTGCATGCCGAACCCCTCGGCCTTGCCCGGCTCGGTCGGCCCGCCGCCGCGTTCCTCCCAGACCAGACGCACGACGCCCGGCTCGGGTTCTGTCCAGGTCACGGAGACCGTCCCTTCGCCCCGGAAGGCGCCGTACTTCGCCGCATTGGTCGCAAGCTCGTGGCCGATGAGGCCCAATGCGAGGGCCTGGGGCGCCGGCAGCTCGACGGGCGGTCCGTCGATGCGGACGCGGTCGCCAAAGCTGGCCAGCTCGCGCTGGAGCAGGGCAGCCAACCCCGCCTGCGTCCATGCGTTCTGGGTGAGAACGTCGTGGGTGCGCGCGAGCGCCCCCAGGCGACCTTCGAACTTGTCGAGGAACTCCGCCATGTCCCCCGATCGACGCGCGGTCTGGACGGCGATCGACTGCACCGTGGCCAGGTTGTTCTTCACCCGATGGTTCAGTTCGGCCATCAGCAGCTTCTGCCGTTCCCGGGCCTCGACCTCCGCCGTGATATCGAGCACGGTCCCGAGCATGCGCACGGTCGATCCGTCCTTGCGGAACACCACCTGGCCCATGTTGCGGAGCCAGCGGATCGTCCCGTCGGGGCCGATGATCCGGTGTCGATCAGGAACTTTCCGCCGTTCGCTCCGGCGATCGCTTCGTTGTAGGCGCCGATGGTGCGGTCGCGGTCCTCGGGATGCAGGCGCCGGCGGTACAGCTTGAAACTGGGCGTTTCCCCAGGGGCCAGACCGTAGAAATCGAGGGTGCGGTCGTCCCAGGTCGCCTCGAGCGTCTGGAGATTGTACTCCCACAGGCCAAGCGCCGTCGCTTCCAGGGCCATGGCCAAGCGGGCCCGCTCGCGCTCGGCCTCCAGCTCGGCCTTCTTCCGCGCCGTTATGTCTACGGAGACGAAGCTGACTCTCCGGCCATCGGCCACGGGCGCGATGGTCACATAAAACCAGAAGCGCTCATCGCCGATCGTGCGGGGATGCTCGAAGTGCGCGACCTGCCGGCGCCGCAGGCTCTTCCGCAGAGTCCGGAGTCCGGTCCTGAGGTCGCTGGCGCCGAACCCAAGATCCCTGCCCGTCTTTCCGACCATCTCGTCCGGGGTCAGGTCGAACAGACCGGCGAGATTGCGGTTGGCCAGGACGTAGACGAAGTCGTCGTCGCCAATTTCGAGAACGCCGGCCATGATCCCCGTCGCCTCGAGCAGGGGACCCAGCAGGCCCTCCCCCGCGTCCGAGGTCGACCGGTCTAGATCCCGGTCCTTGGTCACTGGCGCTCCGCCCCCAAATGTCAGGCCGTCCAGTCTGCAGCGGTAACGCTGAAATGCCAAACAGGCGCCGGCCCCTGCGCGCTGGCGCCGCACCTGCGGCGGCTCAGGCCGCGCGGCGTGCCCCGGCGATCTGCCCCGCGTTGGCCAGGGCCGCAAAGAGTTCTCGCGGATCGATGGGCTTGCTCACGAAGGCGCGGACACCGACCTCCGCCCAGGCGGCGCGGTGATGGTCCAGGGCGTTGGCGGTCAGGGCGATGACGGGCGTCGCGGCGTTGGATCCCGCCCCGGCCTTGATGCGCCGCGTCGCCTCCAGCCCATCGAGGACCGGCATCTGCATGTCCATCAGGATGGCGTCGAAGTCCTGAATGGTCGCCAGCTCCACCGCCTGGGCGCCATCCTCGCAGAACGTCAGACGGCAGCCTGTCGGCGCCAGCAGCAGTTCGAGCACCCGCTGGTTCACCGGGTGGTCTTCGGCGACCAGCACCCGCAAATCGGCCAGTCGGTGGTCGCCAGCATCGCCGCCAGATTCCTCGACCACCCGCGCCGTGTCCGAGCCGAGGACCAGCGGCAGCACCAGGCGGAAGGTCGAGCCGCGCCCCATCTCGCTCTCCACATCCAGCGAGCCGCCCATCATGCCCGCCAGGCGCCGGCTGATCGCCAGACCCAGGCCGCTTCCGCCGTGTTTGCGGGTGGTGCCCGCGTCCCCCTGTTCGAAGGCGTCGAACAGGCGCTGCAGCGCGGCGGGCGAGATGCCGGCGCCGGTGTCGGTCACCTCGAAGACCAGGCGCTCCGGCTCACCGCCTTGATCGACCGAAAGGCGCACGGTGACCACGCCGGACGCGGTGAACTTCACGGCGTTGGAAATGAGGTTGAACAGGATCTGTTTGAGCCGCAGCGGATCGACCGAGACGCAGTCGGGCGTGTTGGGCGCGATCTCGAGACGCAGGTCCAGGCTCTTGTCTGTCGCTCGCGGCAGCCAGAGGCGGCGCAGGCCCTCGAGGGTGCGGGCGAGGTCGGTGTCGGCGGGCTCGATGGTCATCTTGCCCGCCTCGATCTTCGACAGGTCGAGCACGTCGTTCAGCAGGCTCAGCAGCACGTCGTTGGCGTCGGTCAGCATCTCGACCTGCTCGCGCTGGGCCTTGTTGAGGCGCGAGCCGCTCAGCAGGTTCGCCGCCGAGACGATGGCGTTCATCGGCGTGCGGATCTCGTGGCTGATGGTGGCGAGAAAGTCGGACTTGGCGGTGCTGGCGCGCTCCGCGCGGTTCCGCTCGTCCTCAAGCTGCCGGGTGGTGGAGTCGGCCTGACGGAAGGCGACGACCAGATGGATCGTGTAGAGCGTCGCCCCGAGCACGATGATCCACATATGCACGCTGCCCGTCACGGCGGCGACCAGCGGCAGGCCGAAGAACACCATGGCGTGCGGCCAGGCCGCGGCGGCGAGCAGCAGCCGGACGTGGTGCATGTGGATCGTCACATGCAGCAGGCTGCCGGCGACGATGAGCAGGGCCATCAGCCGGCCGGACTCGTCGCCCGCCCACCAGAGATAGACCGCCAGGGCGGAATAGACCGCCGAGGTGAGTGAGGTGCTGGCGGCCCACGCGGCGACCGCGCGGCGGCCCGGCTGAGGCGCGATCGCGCGGTAGGCGCCCCAGTCAAGCAGCTGAGAGAAGACCACCATGCCCAGCCAGACGAGCGGCCAGATCGAAGGCGCAACGGCGTAGGCGGTCGCGGTCAGGATGACCGCCATCACCAGCCGCGTCGGCAGCTCCTTGCGCCGCACGGCGGCCAGCAGCGAGTAGGATCCACCCATGATCCGGACCTCCGAGGCGGCCGATCATGGGCGCGACTCGCAAGGAACGCGTTAACGCCGGCGCAGGACTGGCGCGAGGCGAATCCGCCATGACCGGTTAGACTTCGCACCTTCGACCTCAAGCGCTCGCGGGGAGCCCGCATGACTCGCCTGGCCCTCGTGATGATCGTCCGCGACGAAGCCCCTTCGATCGCCCGGGCGCTCCGCAGCGCGCGCGGCCATGTGGACCGCATGATCGTGCTGGACACCGGCTCGGTGGACGGCACCCAGGCCATCGCCGCGGCCGAAGGCGCCGAGGTCGCGACCTTCGAATGGATCGACGACTTCGCGGCGGCCCGCAACGCCTCGCTGGCGCTGTCCGACGCCGCCTGGAACCTGGTGCTGGACGCCGACGAGTGGATCGAGGGCGGGACGGAGTGCCTGCGGCCTGACACCCTGCCGGCCGCCGGCGGCGGCTTCATGGGTGAGGTCCGGCGCGACAACCAGCTCGACACCCCCGGCGGCGAAGGCGCGGCGGTCACCTGGATCCCACGCATCCTGCCGCGCGGCGTTCGCTACGAAGGGCGCATCCACGAACAGCCGGTGGGGGTGAGCCGCGGCGTCCGCCTGCCGCTGCGCCTTGGCCACGACGGTTTCACCACCGCCAACCTGGCGCGCAAGGGCGATCGCAACGAGACCCTGCTGATGCTGGAGCTGCAGGCCGCGCCGGAAGACCCCTACCTCTGGTTCCAGCTCGCCAAGGAGCACCAGGTCCGGGAGCGGCCGGCGCAGGCGGCGCTGTGCTTCGCCGAGGCCCTGCGGCTCGCGCCCGCTGACGCGCCCTATCGGCATGCGCTGGTGGTCCGGGCGCTGACCGCGCTCAAGACCGCGGGCCGGACCGCCGATGCGCTTCAGCTCGCCGAGGCCGAGGTCGGCGCCTGGCCAGAGTCGCCCGACTTCTGGTTCGCCCTGGGCGACCTCTACCTGGAGTGCGCCACACAGGAACCCGCCCGCGCGCTCAGCGACTTCCTGCCGATCGTGGAGTCGGCCTGGAAACGCTGCCTGGAGATCGGCGAGCGGCCGCAGCTGGATGGCACGGTGGCCGGCCGGGGCAGCCACATGGCCGCCCACAACCTGGCCGTCTTCTACGAGACCCTGGGCCAGACAGAGCCGGCGGCCCGCTATCACGCGCTGGCCGCCGAACTCCGCCGCAAGGGTTAGAAGCGAACGTCCACCCGGGCGTAATACTGGCCGCCGTTGGTGTCGTACGGTGAGTTCCGCGAATAGACGAGGCCACGGCTGGCCTGGAACACCGCCTCGGCGGGGTACTTGTCGAACACGTTCTCAGCGCCCACCCGCACCGACACATTGTCGTTGAACCGCCAGGTCGCCGAGACGTCGAAGAAGGTCAGGGCGCCGAAGTCCTGGAAGATCTCGCCGGTGGCGTTGCCGGTGCTGTCGGTCCACTCGCCGTAGTAGCGCACGCGGCCCAGCAGCTCGACCGGACCCCACTTGTACGTCGCCGAGCCGGTCAGGTTGTGCTGCGGCCGCGACTGTTCGAACAGCAGCTGCTGGGTGGCGCTGCGGCCGAGCGCACCGGAGGTGACCTCGGTCTTGTTGTAGTTGTAGGCCCCCGTCAGGTTGAGCCGCCCGGGACCGACCTCGCGAGCATAGGTGACCACCACGTCCACGCCGCGGGTGCGGGTGTCGAAGTCGTTGGTGAACCAGCTGATCGAGGTGAAGGCCGCGGCCCCCGGGACGCCCTGGGCGATCAGCTGCGCGCGGATCGCAGGGGTCACCGTGACCGTGGGCGAGGTGCTGAAGCGCTGGTCAACATCGATCTGGTAGGCGTCGATCGACCCCGAGAGGCCGATGTCCGTGCGCCAGATCACCCCGGCGGTCAGGGTCTTGGACTCTTCCGGCTCCAGCGGCTTGGCGCCCAGGAACACGGCCACCGGGTTGGTCGGCGACAGGCGCCCGGACTGGAAGAGCTGCAAGGTCACCGTGTCCAGCCCCTGGGAGGTGCTGGTGGAGTTGAGCTGGCCCGGCGTGGGCGCGCGGAAGCCGGTGGAATAGGACGCCCGCACCGCGATGCCGGTGGTGACCTCGAAACGGCTGGCCAGCTTGAAGTTCAGGGTGTCGCCGAACTCCGAGAAGTCCTCGTAGCGCAGGGCGCCACCGACGCTCCAGCGGTCGGTGACCTGGGCTTCCAGGTCGACGTAGCCGGCGTAGCTCTTCTGGTCCCACTCGCCGGCCTGCTGCGGGCTGAAGCCCGGGAAGCCGTTGGAGTTGGGCGCCAGGCCGAAGTTCGCGCCGGGGCCGACGGCGTAGGAGGCCGGGTCGCCCACTTCGATCTCATAGGTCTCGGTTCGGTGCTCAGCCCCGAAGGCGATGTTCAGCGGTTCGGCGAGGCCCTCGATCGGCAGCCGGTAGACCGCGTCGGCGTTCAGGTTCACCTCCTTCTGCACCAGCCGGCCCAGGTCGAAGGCGAACGGACTCTGCGGGCCGAGCGAGGCGTTGATCGAGTTCTCCAGGAAGAACCGGCTGGCGTTGCGGCCGTAGGAGGCGCTGAGGTCCCAGGTGAACCGTTCGTCGTCCGTGTGGCGCACGCCGGCCACCGCCTGGATGTCGCGGGCGTGGATGCCTTCGCGCGGCGTGAAGCCGCCCGGATAGATCGTCCGCAGATTGAAGCCCGGGAAGGCGGCCGTGACGTTGAAGATCGCCGGATTGGCGGCCGGGTTGCGCCAGTTGATGTCGTTGATCCCGTCCGACTTCGTATAGGTCCCGAAGGCATAGGCCTCGGCTGCGTCGCCCAGCGGCACGGCGGCGTTGACGGCGCCCTGGTAGGTCTTCAGGTCCGGGTTGCCCCAGCGCTGCACGGGGTTGTCGATCGCAACGCCCGGGTTGGCCTGCTGGAACGCGATGGCGTCGGGCCGCTGGCGGCTGCGCGAGGTGAGCTCGGCGTCAGCCCACTCCAAGGTCGCATTCAGGTGGCCGCCGTCGCCGATGGCCACGCCGCCCTTGGCGCCCAGGCGGAACGTCGCGCCGTCGCCCTCATAGAACTGCCCGGCCTGACCGAAGCCCGCGAACCCCGGCTTGTCGTCCAGTAGGATGTTGAGGACGCCGGCGATGGCGTCGGAGCCATACTGAGCCGAGGCGCCGTCGCGCAGCACCTCCATGCGGCCGACCGCGAAGCTGGGAATCTGGGCCAGGTCCGGCCCCTGCGCGCCGCGCGAGCCCAGGAAGGCCGAGCGGTGGAACCGCTTGCCGTTGACCAGCACCAGCGTCTGGTCCGGCGACAGGTTGCGCAGGGTCGCGGGCCGGATGAACTGCAGGCCGTCCGAGGTGGGCAGCTTCTGGACGATGAACGAGGGGATCTGCTGGGCCAGGTTCTCGCCCAGCTGGCTGGTGGCCGAGGCCTGGATCGACTCCGCGGTCAGCACGTCCACCGGGACCAGGGTCGTGAAGGCGGTTCGGCTGACGTCACGGGTGCCGGTGACCACCACCTCGTCGACCGCGCTCTCGGCCTCGGCGCTCCACGCGGAGCTGGCCAACCCCGTCACCAGGCAGAATGCCGCCGTCGCGCAAAGCTGCGCCCTCAACCCAGACCGATGCATCGCTTATCCCCACTTTGATGGGGGAGCGCTGTGGCGGAGTTGCGTGACGTGTTTCTGACGGTCGGGACAATTTTTTACGGGCCCCGACGCGCCCGGCTTCGGGGCCGTCGTTAGACGAACTTGGGTCGGCGCTTCTCGCGGTGCGAGGCCAGCCCCTCGGCCGCCTCCGGCCCGGTGAAGCCCAGCATCTCCAGCGCCGCCGACGCGTCGAAGATCGGCCCGGCATTGCGCAGCCAGTTGTTCAACGAGAGCTTCGTCCAGCGGATGGCCTGCTGAGCGCCGGAGGCCAGCTTGGTCGCCACGGCCAGGGCCCTTGCGTCCAGTTCCTCATCCGGCACGCACAGCGACACCAGGCCGATCCGCTCCGCCTCGGCGCCGTTCAGCGGGTCGCAGGTCAGCAGGTAGTACTTGGCCTTGGCCATGCCACAGAGCAGCGGCCACACGATGGCCGCGTGGTCGCCGGCGGCCACGCCCAGGCGGGTGTGTCCATCGATGATCTTGGCGTCCGGGGTTACGATCGAGACGTCCGCCAGAAGGCCGCAGACCAGCCCCGCCCCCACCGCCGGGCCGCGGATCGCACTGACCACCGGCTTGGAGCAGTTGATCACGTTGTAGACGATGTCGCGGGCTTCCTTGAAGATCCGCACGCGCATCTCGAAGTCGTCGACGATCTGCTGGATCATCTCGAAGTCGCCCCCGGCAGAGAAGGCGTTCCCCTCCCCCGTCAGGATGGCGCAGCGGACGGCCGGGTCGTCGTCGATGGTCCGCCAGATCTCGGCCAGCTCCCAGTGCATCTGCTGGTCGGTCGCGTTCAGCTTGCCCGGATTGCTCATCACGATCCGGAGCACGCCGTCGGCGGGCCGCTCGAACTTCAGGCGCTGGTAGGGCGCGTAGCGGTCAGCCATCTTCAGCTCCTAGAAAATGGTGTAGCCGCCATCGATGACGAAGCTGTCGCCGGTGTGGAATTTCGAGGCGTCCGAGGCCAGGTAGACCGCGATCCCGGAGAAATCCGCGCCCTCGCCCCAGCGACGCATGGGCACCCGGCCGATGGCCTTTTCGTTGAACTTGTCGTTGGACTGCAGGCCCGAGGTCATGTCCGTCGCGATCCAGCCCGGCAGGATCGAATTGGCCCGGATGCCGTAGCGCGCGTACTCCACCGCCAGGCCGCGGACCATCGACAGCACCCCACCCTTGGTCGAGGCATAGGCCTCGTTGCGCGGCGCGCCGTGGATCGCCGAGGTGGACGAAGTCACCACCAGCGAGCCGCCCGGATCGCCGGCGCGGGCGCGTTCCAGCATGTGCTTGGCCGCCTCGCGGAACGTCCAGAACACCGCGTCCAGGTTCACCGTGGTGACGCGGCGCCACTTCTCGGTGGTCATCTCCTCGAACGGCGCGCCGCCACCGATGCCGGCGTTGGCGGCCACGAAGTCCAGCCGGCCGAAGGTCTTCAGCACCTCGGCGACGCCGGCCACCACGGCGGCCTCGTCGGCCACGTCCACAGCCTGCACCAGCACCTCGACCCCGTGGGCCTTCAGCGCCGCCTCGGCCTTGGCGTTCTTCTCCGGGTTCTGGCCCCAGATGGCGACCTTGGCGCCCGCCGCCGCCAGGCCCTCGGCCATCCCTAAGCCGATGCCGCCGTTGCCGCCGGTCACCAGCGCCACCTTGCCGGTCAGGTCGAAGGGGTTGAACGCCATCTCGATAGTCCTCCCATTTGCTGGGGACTTCTCGCGGGCGCCCCTACGGAGGTCAAGGCGGGCTCACGCTTCCCTCGGCGGCTCGCTTCGTGCCACGATCCAAGGAAAACGGGGGGAGCGGGATGCGGCGGCAGACGGTGCTGGTGCTCTATCTGTCCAATTCGGCGCTGGATTCCGCCGTCGTGGGCTGGAGCCGCTACGACGGTACGGGCCAGACGCGACACATGGCGGGCGACTCCGAGGAGCCGCCCTATCGCACCGGCCTGGACGCCTTGAAGGACGGCTGGCGCCTGTTCCAGGCCTCGCAGTTGCTCCCGCACCAGCGCGGCGCCGAGTTCGATGTCAGCTACCTGAAGTACGAGTTCTGGTTCGAGCAGCTTGTGGAAGTCACGGCATGACCGACCTGCCCCTTCTCGGCGCGCACGACATGGCCCGCTTCGCCGCGCGCGGCTTCCTGCGGCTGGATGGCGTGGTCCCGGAGGCCATCAACGCCCAATTCCTGGACGAGGTTGGCGCCATTGATGCGCCCGCGCCCGGCCGCAAGCTGCGCCGGACCTATGGCGAGCTGCTGGCCAAGGCCGGCATCCCGGAGGTCGGCGCCGGCACGCCGCTCGCCCGCACCTACCCGCAGGGCTCAGCCATCGCGCGGATGCTCGAGCTGCCCGCCGTGGCGGGCGCGATCCGCAGCCTAGTGGGCGAGGCCCCCACCTTCGACCACCACTTCCTGCATGTGACCTTCCCGCCCGCCTATCACGAGGCCGGCGGCGGGGAGAACGTCAGCCAGCACACGCACCAGGACTCCACGATCGACCCGCGGCAGGCCTTCGACCTTCAGATCATGTACTATCCCCACGCTGTGACGCGGGAGATGGGCGGCACGCGCTTCATTCCCGGCACCCACCTCCGCAAGGTCAGCGAGGCGGCGCTGGGCCGCTACCAGAACATCCGCGGCCAGCAGCACATGGTCTGCGAGGCCGGGACGCTGCTTTTCCTGCACTCGGGCGTCTGGCACGGCGGCGGGGTGAACCTGTCGGACCGGACGCGAACGATGTTCAAGATCCGGATGAACCCCAGCCGGTCGCAGGTGCGGATGTTCGACACCTCGACCCTCGAGCCGCCCGCGGGCCAGCGCCCGATCTTCTACCTCAGGGGCCCGCAGCCCCCCAGCGTCGAGCAGATCCTGATGACCCCCGAACCCTGGTTCGAGGATGACACCGGCCGGCTCGAGTTCGTGAACCGGGTGAAGTTCTGGCGCTACCTCACGGGCGATCCGACCTTCGACGCCGACTACTGGCTCACCCGGCTGGAGAACCTGGCGTCGGCCTGAAGGCGGGCTATTCGCCCGCCTTCAGCGCCTCGCATTCCTGCGGCTTCCACAGGCGGTCCGAGATGAAGCGGCACATCACGTAGAAGGCCGGCGTGAACAGCAGGCCGAACGCCGTCACCCCGATCATCCCGAAGAACACCGCCGTCCCCAGAGCCTGGCGCATCTCCGCGCCCGGACCGCTGGCGATCACCAGGGGCAGCACGCCCAGGATGAAGGCGAACGAGGTCATCAGGATCGGGCGCAGACGGGTGTGCGCCGCCTGGACCGCGGCGTCCCAGCGGTTGGCCCCGCGCTCCTCTGCCTGCTTGGCGAACTCCACGATTAGGATGGCGTTCTTGGCCGCCAGCCCGATCAGCACCACCAATCCGATCTGGGTCAGGATGTTGTTGTCGAAGCCGCGCAGATTCACGCCCAGGATCGCCGCCAGCAGGCACATCGGCACGATCAGGATGATCGCCAGCGGCAGGGTCACGCTCTCGTACTGCGCCGCTAACAGCAGGAAGACGAACACCACCGCCAGGCCGAACGCGATGGCGCCCGTATTGCCGGCCGTCTTCTGCTGATAGGCCAGCTCGGTCCACTCGAAGCCGAAGCCCGCGGGGAGCCGCGCCTTGGCCATTTCCTCCACCTTGTCGAGCGCCTGGCCGGAGGAATAGCCCAGCTTGGTGTCGCCCTGCAGCTCCGCCGCCGGATAGAGGTTGTAGCGCACGACCCGGTAAGGACCGCTGTCGTCCCGGATGGTGGCCAAGGCGCCCAGCGGCACCATCGCCCCAGACAGCGACCGGGTCTGCAGCCGCGCGATGTCGGAGGACTCGTCGCGATAGGGCGCATCGGCCTGCGCGGTGACCCGATAGGTCCGCCCCAGGTAGTTGAAGTCGTTGACGAAGGCCGAGCCCAGGTAGACCGACAACGCCTCGAACACCCGCTCCGGCGGCACCCCCGCCATCTGGGCCTTGTCGCGGTCGATGTCGGCATAGAGCCGGGGCGTCGAGGTGTTGAAGAGGGTGAAGACGGACGTCAGTTCCTCCTCCTGGTTCCCCTGCATCATCAGGTCGACGGTGGCCTGTTCCAGGGCGCGGTAGCCCTTGCCCTGGCGGTCCTCGACCATCAGCTTCCAGCCGCCGCCGGTGCCGATGCCGCTGACGGGCGGCGGCTGGATCACCAGCACGTTGGCTCCCGCGATCTGCCCCAGCTTCTGGCGCAGCTCGTCCAGCACTTCCTGGGCCTTCACTCCCTCCTTGCCGCGCTCGTGGAAGGGCGTCAGCGGCAGGAAGATCGTCCCGGCGTTGGGGGCGTTGGTGAAGGTGGTGCCGTCCAGCCCGACGAAGGCCGCGGCATGCTCGACGCCCTTGGTGTCCATGGCGGTGTTGACCACCTGCTGCACCACCTTGTCCGTGCGGGCCAGCGACGAGCCCGGCGGCAGCTGCACGACGGCGATGAAATACCCCTGGTCTTGGGCCGGGATGAAGCCGGTGGGCGTGGCCGCAAAGCGCCAGCCGGTGAGGCCCAGCAGCACGGCGTAGACGGCCAGCATGATCAGGCCGCGCCGGACGGTCAGCGCCGTCAGCTTGCCGTACCGGGCGCTCAGCGCATCGAAGGCGTCGTTGAACTTCCAGCCGAAGAGCTGGAACGGCCGGCGCCAGCCCTTGGCCGGGACCCGATGCTCCGGGTGGCGGCGCAGCACCAGCGCGGCCATGGCCGGCGAGAGCGTCAGCGACACCAGGCACGAGATCATCGTGGCGCTGGCGATGGTGATGGCGAACTGCTTGTAGAACTGGCCGGAGATGCCGGTGATGAAGGCCGTCGGCACGAACACCGCCACCAGCACCAGGGCGATGGCGATCAGGGCGCCGCCCACCTCGTCCATGGTCTTGTAGGCCGCCTCCCGGGGGCTCATGCCCGCGGCGAGGTTCCGCTCGACGTTCTCGACCACGACGATGGCGTCGTCGACCACGATGCCGATGGCCAGCACCAGACCGAACAGCGACAGGTTGTTCAACGACGCGCCGAAGCCCGCCATCACGGCGAAGGCCCCTATCAGCGAGACCGGGATCGCCACCACCGGAATGATCGCGGCGCGCCAGGTCTGCAAGAAGACGATGACCACCAGCACCACCAGCAGCACGGCCTCGAACAGGGTCTTGCGGACCTCGTTGATCGACTCCGCCACATACTCCGTCGGGTTGTAGATGACGGTGTACTTCAGGCCGGGCGGGAAGGCCGGGCCCAGTTCCTCCATGGTCTTCAGCACGCTGTCGGCGGTGGCGAGCGCATTGGAGCCCGGACGCTGGCTGATGCCGATGGCGACCGCCTTCTGGCCGCGATCGAGGTAGGCGTTGACCCGGTAGTCCTGGGCGCCCAGCTCCACCCGCCCCACGTCGCTGACGCGCACGATGCGGCCGCTGGCGTCGTTCTTGAGGATGATGTTCGCGAACTGCGCTGGGTCGGTCAGCCGGCCCTGGGTGTTGATGTTGAGCTCGAAGTCGGAGCCGGCCGCGCTGAACGGCGCCTGGCCGACAGCGCCGGCCGCCACCTGCACGTTCTGGGCGCGCAGGGTCGAGACGATCTCGCCGGCCGTCAGGTTGTGGGCGGCGGCCTTGTCGGGGTCGATCCAGACCCGCATGGCGTAGTCGCGGGCGCCGAAGATCCGCGCATCGCCCACGCCGTCCAGCCGCGCCAGACGGTCCCGGACCTGCAGCAGGGCGTAGTTGGAGATGTAGTCCGGGCTGCGCGAGCCGTCGGGCGAGTAGAGGTGGATCACCATCAGCAGGTCGGGCGAGGCCTTTCGGGTGACCACGCCCAGCCGGCGCACATCCTCCGGCAAGCGCGGCTCGGCCGAGGCGACGCGGTTCTGTACCAGCACCTGGGCGTTGTTCAGGTCGGTGCCCAGCTTGAACGTCAGCGTGATGGTCAGCAGGCCGTCCGAGGTGGACGACGAGGTCATGTAGAGCATGTCCTCGACGCCGTTGATCTCCTGCTCGAGCGGCTGGGCCACCGTGTCGGCGATCACCTCGGCCGCGGCGCCGGGATAGGTGGCCGTGACCGTGATCGTCGGCGGCGCGATCTCGGGATACTGGGCGATCGGCAGCGACGGATAGGCGAAGGCGCCCACCAGGATGATGATGACCGAGATGACCGCCGCGAAGACCGGGCGGTCGATGAAGAAGCGCGAGAACCGCATGGGACTACTGACCGCTCTTAGCGGTGGTGGCCTGGGCGGCCGGCTGCTGCAGCACCGAGGGCTGCGGCGCGGTCGGCGCGGCGCTGACGATCCGGCCCGGCTTGGGCGCGACCTTCATGCCTGGACGCACCCGGGCCTGACCCTCGATGATCACCCGGTCGGTGGGCTGGAGCCCGGTGCGAACCACACGCAGGCCGTCGACGATGGGACCGAGCGTGACCTTGCGCGGCTGCACCGTGTCGTCCTTGCCGGCGACCAGGACCACCTTGTCGGACTGATCGGCCAGCACGGAAGCGTCCGGCACCAGCAGGGCGGTATAGGCGCCCGAGCCCAGCAGCCGCATGCGGCCGTACATGCCGGGCGTCAGCAGATTGTTCGGGTTGCGCACCACGGCCCGGCCGCGGATCGTGCCCGAGCCGGTGTCGAGCGCGTTGTCCACGAAGTCCATGCGGCCGTGCCAGTTGTAGCCGGTCTCGTCCTGCAACTGGATGTCCACGGGGTTGGACGCGTAGCGCGAGCTGGTCCGCGTGCCGGCCTCGTTGGCCCGCTGGTACTTGAGGTAGACCGCCTCGGAACCGGTGAAGGCGAAGTGCATCGGATCCAGCGAGACCACGGTCGTTAGCAGGGTGGCCTCCGTTCCGCTGGCGGCCACGAGGTTGCCCACGTCGACCCGGTGATCCGAGACCCGTCCGGCGATCGGCGAGGTGACGCGGGTGAACGAGACGTCGAGCTGGCGGGCCTGCACCTGGGCCTTCGCCGCGGCGACCGCCGCGTCGGCCGAGCGCTGCTGCGCCAGCCGCGAGTCATAGGTCGACTTGGAGACGAAGCCCTTGTCCAGCAAGGTCTTGGCCCGGTCCAGCTCAAGCTTCGCGTTGGCGGCCTGGGCCTCGGCGCTGGCCTGGTCGGCGCGGGCCTGCGCCAGGGCGGCCTGGTACGGGCGTGGATCGATCACGAAGAGCAGCGCGCCCTTCCCCACGATGTCGCCATCCCGGAAGGCGACGGACTGGACGTAGCCCGAGACGCGCGGACGCACCTCGACCTGCTGGACCGCCTCGAACCGGCCAACGAACTCGTCCCAGTCGATGATCTGCCGCGCCAGCGGCGCGGAGACCGTCACGGGCGAGGGCGGCGGCGGGCCATCGGCCGTCTTCGCCCCGCAGGAAACAAGTAGGGGAAAAATGAGGGCCCCCACGGCCCAGCGGACCGCTCCCGACATGCCCAACTCCTTGTCGCAGAACTCGGCGCGCACGCCCGCGCCGGGCCGCCCCATCAGCGGCGCTGCACATTAGCTGGGAACGCTACCGCGATCTGTCCAGACCTTCGTATGAGCCAAGTTTCCGTTAGGGCGCCTTACCCACAGCTTTGCGCGCTCAGGCGGTGGGCGCCAGGTTCAGGCGCGCCGTGCGGCGCAGGTCGTCGTTGGCGCTGGGCATAGCCGCCGGCCGCTCGCCGTTCAGTCGCCGCCAGACATGGCCGAACAGGGCCCGCACCTCCTGGGCCGCCGCGCCGGTCCCGTCGATCTCCAGGACGGAGCGGCCCTGGGCGAAGGCGGTCTGGTAGACCATCCGGGCCCGCAGGGCGGTCGGCGCCACCGGCAGGTTGGCGAAGCGCAGCGCCTCGAACGCCTTCATCACCGACGGCGGCTCGAGCCCTGCACGGGCCGGGGGACACTGGTTCAGCACGATCAGGCCCTCGCGGCCCAGGCGCTGGATCACCGCCGCCGAGAAGACGGCGGCGGCCAGGTCCAGATAGGTCGGGCGCGCCACGGCGAGGCACAGGTCGGCCACCCTGACGGCCTCCGCCACATCGGCCTCCGGCGTGGCCGGCGTATCGATGATCAGCAGCTCGACGCCCGAGCGGCGGCAGGCCTCGGTGAGGGTGAACAGCTTGGATGCGCTGGTCTCGAACAGCAGGCCAGGCGCCTCCTCTCGGCCCCTCAGCACCTCGCAGGCGCTGCGCATCGGGTCGGCGTCGGCCAGCACGGCGCGGACGCCCATGGCCCGGGCGGCGAGGGTCAGGTTGACCGCCACCGTCGTCTTCCCCGCCCCGCCTTTGCGGGACATCACGGCAAGCGTCCTCAAAGGATACCCCCATCCTGTGGAGAAGCGCGCCTAGGCGTGCGCGCCCTCGTCAGTCAGGAGTTTGTGCACAAGTTATCCACAGGGGGAAGGCGCCGACTGGGGACAACTGTGAATCGGCCGGCCGCGAACCGCCTCAGAAGGTCAGCGGCTTGACGCTCTGGCTCTTCTCGACATCGTCGCGGGCGTCGATCTTGCGCTGGTCCCAGGCGGCCTGGGTCATGCAGACCCGTTCCTTCATGCGGCTGCCGAGCACGGCCTCGCGCTTGCAGACCAGGTCGTCCTTGCCGGCCTTCGCCGCCTTGGTCGGGGTGGAAGACTGGGCCGCGGCGGCGGGGGTGGCGGTGGCGGCCTGTGAAGCCGGGTCGGCGGCGCCGGCGAGCAGCGCGGCGGCGAACACGAGGGAAATCATCTGGGCGCTCCTTACCAAGGGCGGTGACATATAGTTGTTACGCTACCTCTATCTCCCGGACGTTGTCGATGCCCGCTCGTCGCAACGCAGCGATGAGTTCCTCGACCACTTCGCCCAACTGTTCCGGGTCGCGGCCGCGCACCACCAGGTTCGAGCCGTAGCCGTCGGGGCCGAAGAACGGATAGCTGCCCAGGGACATGTCGGCGTGGGCCTTGGCCACCACCTCCAGCGGCTCGGCGATCTGGCCCTCGCCCGACCCTTCGACGCGAACCGTCCGCGACACGGTCGGCCGCCCCCCGCGCATCCGCGGACCCACGTCCTCCAGCATGCCGCGCATGATCTGCGGCACGCCGGCCAGGGTGAAGACATTGCCGATGGTGAACCCCGGCGGACCGGCCACCGGGTTCTTCACGAGGTCGCCGCCCACCGGCACCCGCGCCATCCGCCGCCGCGCCGCGTTGACCTCGCCGCCCCAGCGAGCGCTCAGCATGGCCATGATCTCGGGATGCTCCTCCAGCGCGACGCCGAACGCCTGGGCCACAGCGTCGGCCGTGATGTCGTCATGGGTCGGGCCGATCCCGCCGGTGGTGATGACATAGTCGTAGCGGGCGCGCAGAGCGTTCAGCGCGTCGACGATCTCGTCCATCACGTCCGGCACCGTCCGCGCCTCGGCGAGGTCGACGCCGATCACGCCCAGGTACCGGGCGATGTCCCGCAGGTTGGTGTCCTGGGTCCGCCCGCTGAGGATCTCGTCGCCGATGATCAGCACCGCGGCCGTGACCCGCTCTTCCCCGTCGCTCGCCATCCGCCGATCCCTCGCCTACATCACGCTGCCGTCAGCCCCGACTAAGGCCATCCATGGACTTCTCGCAACCACTCGAACGCGGCGTGCTGGTCAGCCGCTACAAGCGCTTCTTCGCCGACGTGGTCATGGACGACGGCCGCGAGATCACCGCGCACTGCCCAAATCCCGGCGCCATGCTGGGCCTGAACACGCCCGGCCTGCCCGCCTGGCTGTCCAAGTCGGACGACCCAAAGCGCAAGCTGGCCCACACCCTGGAGCTGGTCGAGGCCGACGGCGGGCTGGTGGGGATCAACACCCTGCACCCCAACCGCATCGTCGCCGAAGCCCTGGCCGCCGACGCGATCCCCGAGGTCACCGGCTACGCCACGCACCGGCGCGAGGTGCGCTATGGCGAGAACAGCCGCGTCGATTTCCTCTTGGAGCACGCTGACCGGGCGCGGTGTTGGCTGGAGGTGAAGAACTGCCACCTCCGCCGCGCCGGCAGCCTGGCCGAATTCCCCGACTGCGTGGCCGCCCGGTCGCTGAAGCACCTGCGCGAACTCACGGCCATGGTCGAGGCGGGCGAACGCGCAGTGATGCTGTTCGTGATCCAGCGGACCGACTGCGACGCCTTCGAGGCCTGCCACGACCTGGACCCGGCCTATGCGAAGGGCCTGATGGCGGCCGCGGCGGCCGGCGTGGAGGTGCTGGCCTACCGGTGCGGAATCACGACCGAGGGGGTGGTCCTGGCCGATCGCGTGCCGTGGATCGGGGCGAATCCGGTCTCGCCGCGGATGTAGGCTCAGTCCTGGGGCGAGTTCACCAGGGACACGTAGTGGTCGAAAGCGCCGAGGCCCGCCTGCCCATTCGCCTCGAGCCACTGGACCAGCCGGCCGGCCAGGTCGACGCTGCCATAGACGTAGTGGGCGATCAGGATCAGGCGGCGAAGAATGTCGGGAGACCACCGCTCCGGCGCGGTCGGGTCGCGCACATAGACCGCGTCGGCTTCCAACAGCTGATTGAAGGGCTGACGCAGGTCGTTGTTGCGCCGCACCGGGGCGATCGACCATTGCTTCAGTTCGGCGAAGCTGTGCGGCAGGAAGCCTTGGGCCCGCATCCAGACGTCGATCTCGCCGAACGTCGGCTGACCCTCGTAGAGCGGCACGAACGACACCTCGAGCTGGACCGCGGCGCACTGCGCCAGCCGGGCCTGCCCGTGCTCCAGGGCCATGAGTTCGCCGCCCTGGATGTCCATCTTGAGGAAGTCCAGGTCCGGCAGGCCCGCGACGTCGTCCAGCCGCGTGGTCTGAACCTCGACCGTCTCATGGATTTCACCGAACCGGTCGAACCCGTTGAAGAATGCGAGGTGTCGTGCGGACGGTTTGAGCAGCGAGGTCATCCCGGATTGGGGCGCCGCCAGGTGCAGGGTGTGGCGCGCGCCATCGGCGATGATGTCGCTGAACAGGCGCAGGTCCGCGCCGTACGCTTCACGAAGCGCCGGGTGCTGCCGCTCGTCGGCGTCGAAGGCGTTCAGCCTCCCCAGCTTCAGGTCGAGCAGCCGCTTGTAAGGCGGCGGGTCGCCGAGCCAGGCGGCGCCGATGTCGGCGATCTCCAGGGTGCCGGTGAAATTCAGCAGCTGGGCGAGAGCTGTGCGCGCGATGCTCATCGGCGGGTTATGCCCGGCGCCGCGGCGCGGTGTCCACGCCGGGGGCATTGAACTTCCGTGCTACGATTGCGACATAGGCGCGTGAGTGAACCCATGACAGACACCCTCGACGGCGAATATCGCACCGGCCAGATCAAGCTGCACGACGCCGCGGCGTTCGAAGGCATGCGCAAGGCCGGCCGGCTGGCCGCCGAGTGCCTGGATATGCTGGAGCCCCACGTCGTTCCCGGCGCGGTCACCGGCCACCTGGACGACCTGGCCCGCGAGTTCATCCTCGACCACGGCGCCCTGCCCGCGTGCCTGGGCTATCGCGGCTACACGAAGACCGTCTGCATCAGCCCCAACCACATCGTCTGTCACGGCATTCCCGGCGAGCGGGTGCTGCGCGAGGGCGACATCGTCAACATCGACGTCACCGTCATCGTCGACGGCTGGCACGGCGACACCTCGCGGATGTACGGCGTGGGCCCCGTGGCCCCGCGCGCCAAGCGGCTGGTGGACGTGACCTACGAGGCCCTTGAGCGCGGCATGGCGGCCGTGAAGCCGGGCGCCCGCACCGGCGACATCGGCCACGCCATCCAGTCCTACGTCGAGAGCATGCGCTGCTCGGTGGTGCGTGACTTCTGCGGCCACGGCCTGGGCAAGGTGTTCCACGACGCGCCCAACATCCTGCACTTCGGCCAGCGCGGCACGGGCGAGCTGTTGCAGCCCGGCATGTTCTTCACGATCGAGCCGATGGTGAACCTGGGCAAGCACCCGGTGAAGCTGCTCTCCGACGGCTGGACGGCGGTCACCCGCGACAAGTCGCTGTCGGCCCAGTGCGAGCACTCCTGCGGCGTCACCGAGGATGGCATCGAGGTCTTCACGGGCTCGCCCACCGGCCAGTTCAAGCCCCCCATCCTCAGCGCCTAGACAATCCTGAGCGCCTAGACGCGCCTTGCGAGCCGGGCGATGCTTCGCCCATGAAGCTCGTCCTCGCCATCAGCACGGCCATGCTGGCCGCCACGCCCTCCGCCATCGGCGGGGACGTCAGCCTCGCCGGCATCGGTTTCATCTGCGGCGCGGAATCGGCTGCAGCGCCTGTCGGGGGCGCCGCCAGCGGCGTGATGCTGCCGGGCTTCGGCGACGCGGCCTTCGCGATCGACACCGACAACCGGGAGGCGGCGGCGTGGTTCAACCACGGCCTGCGCCTCTACCACGCCTTCGCGCACGACGAGGCGAAGGCGGCCTTTGCGCGCGCCGCGGCGGCCGACCCGTCGTGCAGCCTGTGCGCCTCGGGTGTCGCGCTGTCGCTGGGCCCGACGCTCAACACCGGCATCACGCCGCTGGAGACCATCGACGCGTTGAAGATGGCCAGGCGGGCCGGCGAGCTCGCAAAGCCCAGCGACGCCCGCGCCAGGGGCCTCGCCCAGGCGCTGCAACTCCGCTACGGCCCCGAGACGCCCGCCGGCGGACGCGAGCAGGCGTTCGGCCGCGCGCTCGACGCCCTGGTCCGGGCGGACCCGGCTGACAACATGCTCGCCAACCTTACCGCGCACGTCCTGATCATCCCGGCGCGGCAGGACGACTATTCCGGCGTGCCCCGCGCCATCGAGATCCTGGAGACGGTGCTGGCGCGCAGCCCCGACGACAGCGCGGCGATCCACTACTACATCCACGCCACCGAGTTCGCCGGCAAGGCGGGGCTGGCCCTGCCCTACGCCGAGCGGCTCGCCGACCTGTCGCCGGGCGCCGGCCACCTCGTCCACATGGGCACCCACACCATGATGCGGGTCGGTCACTACGAGGACGTGGCCCTCAACAACGCCCGCGCGCTCAAGGTCGACGCCGAGAGCCAGGTGGGGCTGGCCCAATCGGGGTCGCTGAGCCAGCGCTACTACCTGCACAACTATCTGTTCGGCCTGGGCGGCGCCCTGATGGCCGGCGACGGCGCCCTGGCGGTGAAGTACGCCGATCACGCCGAGACGACCTTCCCGAAAGCCGCGCCTGAGCGCAGCCGTGTGCTCTCCCGCGCGCGCAGCCTGGTCGCGCTCGGCCGCTTCGATCCGGAGCGCGCCTTGGCCGTGCCCGCCGGCAAGAACGACCCGCGGCTCCTCGCCATCTACCGCCACTACGCGCGCGGCGAGGCGCTGGCGGCGAAGCGCGACGCCAGGGGGATCCGCCGGGAGGCCGCCGCGATCGCGGCCCTCCGCGCCGGCGGCGCCAAGCCCGACGATCTCGGCGGCGAGAGCGAGATCGCCGAGATCGCCGAGGGCGTGCTGCGCGGCCGCGCCGCCATGCTCGCCCGCAAACCTGCCGAGGCCGTGGCTCATTTCGAGCGCGCGGCCCTGGCGCAGGAGGAGGCCTTCCCGGTCCCGAAGAACTTCGACCCGCCCCCGTGGTGGTATCCGGTCCGCCGCAGCCTGGCGGCCGCCTACCTCAAGGCCGGCAAGCCGACCGAGGCCGCCGCCGCCGCGCGCGCCAGCCTGACCGAATGGCCGCACGATGCGCTGGCCCTTCGCATCCTGGCGCAAGCCGACAAGGCGAAGGCCGCGGAGTATCGTGCGGAGGCGCGGAAATCCTGGCAGGGCGACTTGGCGAAAGTGCCCCTCGACCTCACCTGATGACGATGATCCTGCGCAGATGGATCGGCCGCATCCGGACGGCCGACGAGGCCGAGTACCGCGCCTACATCTCCGGCACCGGCGGCAGCGACTACCTGTCCACGCCGGGCAACCTCGGCTGGCAGATGCTGTTCCGTGACCTGGGTGACGGGACCAGCGAGGTCACCACGCTGAGCTGGTGGACCGAGCTTGCCGTCATCAAGGCCTTCGCCGGCGAGGACTACGAACGCGCCCGCTACTACCCCGAGGACGATCGCTTCCTGCTGGACCGCCCGCCGGGCGTCGACCACTTCCGCGTGGTCGAGGGGTCGGGGCCGCTCAAGGCGTAACAGTCCGCGGCCCGCCTAGGGCCACGTTACACATCTCTCACTTGCCACCGCCGCCGGCCTCCCGCAGCCTCACGCCCGGGTTGGGGTGGAAGTTAGAGGGTCATGCTTTCCATCAAGGGTTTGACGCACGTCTATCCGAACGGGACGCGCGCGCTGGACGGTGTCGATCTGGAGATCGGCAAGGGCATGTTCGGCCTGCTGGGTCCCAACGGGGCCGGCAAGTCCACGCTGATGCGCGCGATCGCCACGCTGCAGACGCCGACCGCCGGCGCCATCCAGTTCGGGGACATCGACGTCATCGCCGAGCCGGAAAAGCTGCGCCGCACGCTGGGCTACCTGCCGCAGGACTTCGGGGTCTATCCGCGCGTCTCCGCCGTCGACCTGCTGGACCACATGGCGGTGCTGAAGGGCATCGCCGGCAAGGGCGAGCGCAAGGACACCGTCGAGACCCTGCTGCAACAGGTGAACCTGTGGGAGGTGCGCAAGAAGGCCGTCGCCGGCTACTCCGGCGGCATGCGCCAGCGCTTCGGAATCGCCCAGGCCCTGATCGGCCGGCCCACCCTGATCATCGTCGACGAGCCCACCGCGGGCCTGGACCCCGAGGAACGCAATCGCTTCCTCAACCTGCTGGCCGAGATCGGCGAGAACGTCGTGGTGATCCTGTCGACCCACATCGTCGAGGACGTCTCGGACCTGTGCCCGCGCATGGCGATCCTCGCGTCCGGCCGGATCCTGAAGGAAGGCGCGCCCGCCGACCTGGTCGGCGACCTCTCCGGCAAGGTCTGGAAGAAGATCATCGACCGGGCCGAGCTCGACGCCGAGCGTGAGCGCCACCAGGTGATCTCCACCCGCCTGGCCGGCGGCCGCACCGTGATCCACGTCCTGGCCGACACCGCGCCCGACACCGGCTTCGAGCCGGTCCAGGGCGGGCTGGAGGACGTCTACTTCTCCACCCTCTCCGCCTCGCGCCGCGCGGCCTAGGCGAGGGTCAGCGTCATGTTCGGAAAGATCGCGGCCTTCGAGCTGCGCTACCAGCTTCGCCAGCCGATCTTCTGGATCGCCGGCCTGATCTTCTTCCTGCTGGTGTTCGGCGCCGTCGGCATCGACCGGGTGCAGATCGGCTCGGGCGGCAACGTCCACAAGAACTCGCCGCAGGGCATCGGCCAGATCGTCATGGTGATGACGGTCTTCTTCATGTTCGTCTCCACCGCCTTCGTCGCCAATGTGATCGTGCGCGACGAGGAGACGGGGTTCGGGCCGATCATCCGGTCCACCCGGATCCGCAAGTTCGACTATCTGTTCGGACGCTTCGCCGGCGCGTTCGCCGCCGTGGCGCTGGCCTTCCTGTTCGTGCCGGCGGCCATCTTCGTGGGCTCGCTGATGCCCTGGGTCGACCCGGAGACCATGGGGCCGAACCGGCTGTCGGACTACGCCTTCGCCTACGTCTGGCTGGCGCTGCCCGGGCTGTTCCTGACCTCGGCGATCTTCTTCACCCTGGCCACCGTCACCCGCTCGATGATGGGCACGTACATGGGCGTGGCCGGGTTCCTGGTCGCCTACCTGGTCATGAACGTGGCGCTGCAGGACCCCGACAAGCTGCAGCTCGCCGCCCTGGTCGAGCCCTTCGGGCTGGCCGCCTGGGACCTGGCGACGCGCTACTTCACGGCCGCGGAGTCCAACAACCGGATGCCCGATCTGGTCGGCCCGCTGCTCTACAACCGGCTGATCTGGATTCCGGTCGCGCTGGCGTTCCTGGGGGCGGCGTGGTTCACCTTCCGCTTCGAAGCCAGGGCCGGGCGCGCGCGCAAGACCGCGCCGGCCGCCGAGGCCCCGCCGCCGCCGGCGCGCCGTCTCCCGGCGCCGGGCAAGGGCCCGGCCGTCGCCTGGGCGCAGCTCACCAAGCGCACCCGCTTCGAGATGGGCCAGGTGTTCAAGAGCCCGGCCTTCGTGGTGCTGCTGCTCCTGGGCCTGTTCAACAGCCTGGGGGGCCTGATCCTCGGCGACGAGCTGCAGGGGGCCAAGCTCTATCCGGTGACCCGCTGGGTGATCGGCGTCCTGACCGGCAGCTTCTCCATGCTGGTGGTCATCGTCGCGGTCTTCTACGCGGGCGAGCTGGTCTGGCGTGAACGCGAGCGCAAGACGCATGAGATCGTCGACGCCACCGCGGTCCCCGACTGGGCCTTCGTGGTCCCCAAGACCTTCGCCATCGTCCTGGTCCTGGTCGCCATGCTGCTGGTCAGCGCCGCGGCCGGCGTCGCCGTGCAGCTGTCCAAGGGCTTCTTCGACGTCCAGCTGGGCAAGTACCTGTTCTGGTACATCCTGCCGAACGCCGTCGACTGGGCCCTGATCGCGGTCCTGGCGATCTTCTTCCAGGCGATCTCCCCCCACAAGTTCGTCGGCTGGGGGCTGATGGTCCTCTACCTGATCGCCGTGCTCACGTTCCCGAACCTGGGCTTCGAGCACAACCTCTACCTCTATGGCGGCCGGACCGGCACGCCGCTGTCCGACATGAACGGCCAGGGCGACTATGCGGTCTTCGCGGCCTGGTTCCGGGCCTACTGGTCAGCGTTCGCCGTCATCCTGCTGGTGCTCTCCTACGGCCTGTGGCGGCGCGGGACCGAGACCCGGATGCTGCCGCGCCTGAAACGCCTGCCCCGGCGGCTGCTCAGCCCCGCGGGCGCCATCGGGGCCACGGCCGTCGCGGCCTGGATCGGCCTGGGCGCCTTCATCTACGACAACACCAACGTCCGGAACGAATACCGCACCTCGGTCGGAAACGAGAAGTGGCTGGCCGACTACGAGAAGGCGTTCCTGCGCTACGAGAAGCTGGCCCAGCCGTCCGTCACCGACGTCGACCTCGACCTCGACCTGCATCCCACCCTGCCCAAGCTGGTGACCGAGGGCGTCTATCACCTGACCAACGACAGCGGCGCGCCCATCCCCGAGCTGCACGTGCGCCTGGATCGCGACACCAAGGCGCTGCAGATGTCGGTGAACGGGGCCTCGCGGGTGCGCACCTTCGACCGCTTCAACTACCGGATCTTCACCTTCGACCGCCCGCTCCAGCCAGGCGAGAAGACCGCCCTGTCGTTCCAGACCGTCATGCAGCAGCGGGGCTTCAAGAACTCCGACAACACCACCCGCCTCGTCGACAACGGGACCTTCGTGAACAACTTCGAGTTCGGCCCCATCGTCGGCATGGACCGCGCACAGCTGCTCCAGGACCGCGCCAAGCGCCGCAAGTACGGCCTCACGCCCCAGCTCCGCCCGCCGAAGCTGGAGGACCGCGCCGCGCAGTCCCGCAACTACCTGGCCAACGCCGACTGGGTGAACGCGGACATCAGCATCACCACCGACGCCGACCAGACCCCGGTCGCGCCCGGCTACCGGATCTCGGACGTCACCAAGGGCGGGCGGCGGACGATCCGCTTCCAGACCGATGCGCCGGTGCTCAACTTCTTCTCGGTGCAGTCGGCCCGCTACGCCATCAAGCGCGAGGTCTACAAGGGGGTCGAGCTGGCCATCTACTACGACGCCCAGCACCCCTGGAACGTCGACCGGATGATCAAGGCGCTGAAGACCGGCCTCGACTACTATCAGGCCAATTTCAGCCCCTACCAGTTCCACCAGGCGCGGATCCTGGAGTTCCCGGACTACGCCCAGTTCGCCCAGGCGTTCGCGAACACCATGCCCTACTCCGAGGGCATCGGCTTCGTCACCGACAACACCCAGCCCGACAAGATCGACTACGTCACCTACGTCACCGCCCATGAGCTGGCGCACCAGTGGTGGGCCCACCAGATCATCGGCGCGGACATGCAAGGCGCCACCAGCCTGTCCGAGACCCTGGCCCAGTACTCCGCCCTGATCGTCATGGAGAAGACCTATGGCCAGGCCGGCATCCGCAAGTTCCTGAAGTTCGAACTGGACCGCTATCTCCGCAGCCGGGGCGGGGAGCTGGTGGAGGAGCTGCCGCTGAACCGGGTCGAGAACCAGCCCTACATCCACTACCGCAAGGGCTCGCTGGTCATGTACCTGCTGCGCGACCGGATGGGCGAGGCCAAGGTCAACGCGGCGCTCCGCCGGCTGCTTAGCCAATACGCCTTCAAGGGCGCGCCCTACCCCCGGTCCCAGGACCTGGTGGATGCGCTCCGGGCCGAAGCCGGGGCCGACCCGGTCGCCCAGCAGCTGATCACCGACCTCTTCGAGAAGATCACGCTCTACGACCTGAAGACCAAGACCGCGGCGGTGAAGAAGCGCGCCGACGGCCGCTACGACGTCACCCTGACCATCGAGGCCAAGAAGGCGTACGCCGACGGCAAGGGCCAGGAGACGCCCGCCGCGATCCCGGCCGGCGAGGTCTTCGACGTGGGCGTGTTCGACGCCGAGCCCGGCAAGCCCGGCTTTGCGGCCAGGAATGTGCTGGCCTTCCGCACCACCACCCTGAAGTCGGGCGGGCAGACGATCACGCTCACCGTCGACAAGCCGCCGAAGTTCGCGGGGGTTGATCCCTACAACAAGCAGATCGACCGGAACTCGGACGACAACGCGATCAAGGTCGGCGGCTAGGCGACCTACCTTACCGCGATTTAAATTGCCGGGCCGCGGGTCAACCCCGACGGTCCGGCATGCGTCTAGTCCCTACCCTGGCCATTGCGGCCTGTTCCGCATTCCTGTGGTCCCAGACCGCGATCGCCGCCCCGCCGGCGAATTGCCACGTCGGCGCCTACAAGCTCGCCGACGGCCGTCTGGTCGACGTGGGGCCTTCCCGAAACGACACCCTGCGCTGGCGGGCCTTCGATGGCGCTACGGGCGCCCTGACCAAAGGCTCCGATGGCTGGACCAGTACGCTGGGCTGGACAGACCGGCCCGACGGCGTGACGGTCAACTTCTCCGACTGCGCTTCTGGCGAGATCCGGTTCGGCGCCGTCCATGGTCGCCGAATCCCCTTTGACGCCACCGAGACGCGGTTCGCCGGCCGCGGCGTCTCGCTAACGGGCCGGCTGGTCCTGCCCAAGGGCCGGGATCCGGTCCCGATCGTGGTGCTGGTGCACGGTTCGGAGAACGAATCCGCCCTCGACAGCTACGCCCTGCAGCGGCTGTTTCCAGCCGCGGGCGTGGGCGCCTTCGTCTACGACAAGCGCGGCACCGGCGGTTCCAGCGGCAAGTACAGCCAGGACTTCGACCTGCTGGCCGACGACGCCGTGGCCGCCATGCGCGAGGCGCGACGCCTCGCCGGGCCGCGCGCGGGCCGGATCGGCTATCAGGGCGGCAGCCAGGGCGGCTGGGTGGTTCCGATCGCCGCCACCCGCGCTCCGGTCGACTTCGCCATCGTCAGCTTCGGCCTCGCCGTGTCGGTGATCGACGAGGACCAGCAGCAGGTGGCGCTGGAGATGGGCCTGAAGGGTCACAGCGCCGAGGACACCGCCAAGGCGCTGGAGGTGGCCGATGCCGCCGAGCGGGTGTTCGAGAGTAGCTTCAAGGCCGGGTTCGAGCGCTTCGACGCCCTGCGCGAGAAGTATCGCGGCGAGCCCTGGTACAAGGACCTGCACGGCAACTTCACCTGGCTGATCCTGCCGCACACCGAGGCCGAGATCCGGGCCATGGCCAAGGACTTCGACTGGGGCACGCCGTGGCGCTACGACCCGATGCCCACCCTGCGGACGATCAAGACGCCCCAGCTCTGGATCCTCGGCGAGAACGACCTGGAAGCCCCCAGCGCCGAGACCAGCCGCCGGCTCCGGACCCTGATCGATGCGGGGCAGCCGGTGACCCTGGTGATCAACCCAGGCGCGGAACACGGCATGACAGAGTTCGAGACCAAACCTGACGGCGAGCGGGTGTCGATCCGTTTCTCGCCCGGCTATTTCAAGATGATGCGTGACTACGCCCGGGACGGACGGCTGCGCGGAGCCTACGGCCGCAGCGTGATCACGCCCCCGAAGCGGAAATAGCCATCTGCAGGTCGGCCGTCTCCTTGCCCGGCGCCGCCGCCATGATCGCCACCACGGCCGCCGCAGCGGCCAGCACCCCCAGTAACGTGCCCACCTTCATCGTTGTCGCCCTTCCCCATCCATCACCGCCAGGGTGCGCCGTCGAACGCGGTTCGGCCTCCCCCGATTGGGGGCGCCGAAGCTTGGCCTTGCCAAATGGGAACGTTTGCGGAACATTGCAACGCCATGAGCCGCCCCTTCTCCGTCGAGGACGCCTTCGCCCAGACCCAGCTCTGGCGCGCCGCGCCCGAGCCGAAGCCGCATTACGCTGGGCACCGCGAACGCCTGCGGGATCGCGCGACCGCGGGCGGCCTGGCCGCCGTGCCCGACTACGAACTGCTGGAGCTGTTCCTGTTCCGCTCGATCCCGCGCGGCGACGTGAAGCCGCTGGCCAAGCAGCTGCTGGCCCGGTTCGGCTCCCTGGGCGGCGTGCTGGGCGCGACGCCCGAGGAACTGCGGACGGTGGCCGGCGTCGGTGAGGCTGTCGCGCTGGACCTCAAGCTGCTGCATGAAGCCACGCTGCGGACCACCCGGGAACAGGTGGCCCGCCGGCCGGTGATCTCGTCCTGGAACGCGCTGCTCGCCTATGTGAAGACCGCCCTGGCCCATGAGGCGCGCGAACAGTTCCGGGTCCTGTTTCTCGATAAGAAGAACCAGCTGATCGCCGACGAGGTGATGAACCGCGGCACCGTCGACCACGCGCCGGTCTATCCGCGCGAGGTGGTGCGCCGGGCCCTGGAGCTGTCGGCCAGCGCGCTGATCCTGGTCCACAACCATCCGTCAGGCGATCCGACGCCCTCGTCCGCCGACGTCGACATGACCCGGCAGATCGTCGACGCCGCCCGGCCCATGCGCATCACCCTCCACGACCACCTCGTCGTCGGCCGCGACGGCGTCGCCAGCTTGAAGGCGCTGGGACTGATGTGAGGCCCATCCGGCATGAACGAACCTCCCCGTGAACGGGGGAGGTTCGTTTGCCGTCCGTTTCATCGGTTTGACATCGCGGCGCCTCATCGCCGCCTCGCCTCTTGCGCACCACCGCGCGGCGGGCCGTGATGCGACCGCCGCAGGAGCCTTGCCATGCCGATCACCGCCGCCGAATGCGACCGGGTGCTGGTGCTGCAGGGCGGCGGCGCGCTGGGGTCGTACCAGGCGGGGGTGGTCGAGGCCCTGGGGGAGGCCGGCCTGACGCCCGGCTGGGTGGCGGGAATCTCGATCGGGGCCATCAACGCCGCCCTGATCGCCGGCAACCCGGTGGGGCAGCGGCACGAGAAGCTGGAGGTGTTCTGGCGCCTCGCCTCGTCGGCCGCGCCGGTCACCCACGCCCCCGCCGACGAGCGGGTCCGGGCGTTCTGGAACGAAGTGAGCGCGGGCTGGGTCGCGGCGTTCGGCGTGCCGGGGTTCTTCACCCCCCGCGTGCCCTCGGCCTTCCTCTATCCCCCCGGCGCCCCGCAGGCGCTCAGCCTCTATGACACCGCGCCGCTCAAGGCGACGCTCGAGGAGCTGGTGGACTTCGACCGGATCAACTCGGGCGAGACCCGGCTGAGCGTCGGCGCGGTCAACGTCCGCACCGGCAATTTCACCTACTTCGACAACACCAAGGACCGTATCCGGCCCGAGCACATCATGGCCTCGGGCGCCCTGCCGCCCGGCTTCCCGCCCGTGGAGATCGAGGGCGAGCACTACTGGGACGGCGGCATCGTCTCCAACACGCCGCTGCAGTACGTCCTAGACGAGGCGGGGCAGCGCAACCTGCTGATCTTCCAGGTCGACCTCTTCAGCGCCCGCGGCGCCTGGCCCCGGACCGTGCTGGAGGCGGCCGAGCGCGAGAAGGACATCCGCTTCTCCAGCCGCACGCGCCTGAACACCGACATGCAGAAGCAGCTGCGCAACACCAAGGCGGCGCTGCAGAAGCTGATCGAGCGGTTGCCGGCGGACTACGAAGGCGACGAGCTGGCCCTGCTGCGCGCCTTCGCCCACGAGAGCTCGATCGCCATCGTCCAGCTGATCTACCGGGCCAAGCTCTACGAGGGGAATTCCAAGGACTACGAATTCTCGCGCGTCACCATGACCGAGCACTGGCGCGCCGGGGTCTCCGACGTCCACCGCACCCTGCGCCACCGCGAGTGGCTGGACCTGCCGATGGAGCCGGGCGCCATCACCTATGATCTGACGGGAGATGGACGACTGGACGCAAATCCGCCATGAGGCGTTGCTGCACTGCACAATAGCGCCAGATCGGAGCCCCGCATGAGCCTGAACGCCAAGACCGCCCTCGTCACCGGCTCCACCAGCGGCATCGGCCTGGCCATCGCCCGCGCCTTCGCCGCCCAGGGCGCCAATGTCGTCATCAACGGCTTCGGCGACGCCGCCGCCATCGAGGCCGAGCGGGCCAGGATCGAGGCGGATTTCGGCGTGAGGGCGGCCTACGACGGGGCGGACATGACCGACGGCGCGGCGATCGCCGCCATGGTGGCCAAGGCGGAGGCCGATTTCGGCTCGGTCGACATCCTGGTGAACAACGCCGGCATCCAGCACGTCGCCCCGATCGACGAGTTCCCGGTCGACAAGTGGAACCAAATCCTGGCCATCAACCTGTCGTCGGCCTTCCACGGCATGCGCGCGGCGATCCCGGGCATGAAGGCCCGCAAGTGGGGCCGGATCATCTCCACGGCCTCGGCGCACAGCCTGGTCGCCTCGCCGTTCAAGTCGGCCTACGTGGCGGCCAAGCACGGCATCGCCGGCCTGACTAAGACCGCGGCGCTGGAGGTGGCGACCCATGGGATCACGGTCAACTGCATCAGCCCCGGCTACGTCTGGACCCCGCTGGTGGAGAAGCAGATCCCCGACACCATGGCCGCCCGCGGAATGACCAAGGAGCAGGTGATCAGCGACGTGCTGCTGGAGGCCCAGCCCACCAAGCAGTTCGTCACCGTCGACCAGGTGGCCTCGCTGGCCGTCTACCTGTGCTCGGACGCCGCCAGCCAGATCACCGGCGCCAACCTGTCCATGGACGGCGGCTGGACGGCGGCATAGGCCTCACCGCTCCGGCGGCCTCGCCTCATAGACATAGAAGGTCCCCCGCCCGTCCTCGGGCAGGAACCAGCCGCGAACGCCCCCTGGAATGGCTTCGAAGAAGGCGGGGTTCGAGGTCATGACCACACCGGCCGCGCTGCGGGCCTGCACGGGCGCCTGCCAGAGGGGTCGCAGGTCGGTGAGGTCGATGAGCTCCATGCCGCCGAGGGTGGCCGGCGGCCGTCCCGGCCAGCCCTGGTAGCCGGCCAAACCGGTGCACAGCATCCGCCTGGGACCTGCGCCGTGGCAGTCCTGATAGTCCACATAGTGCGCGCGGTTGGGAGTCGGCGTCGCGACCCGACGGGGGGTCAGGCCGTTGGCGTTGAGCCGCCATTTGTAGAAGGCCCGCCCGCCCCAGTTCGCGCCGGTCAGGCTGCGCGTCGCCGGGTCCCAGGCGAGCGCTCCGATGTGGTCGTCCATCCGGAAGGCCTCCGTCGCCGTCATGGTCCGCGGATCGACGCGATAGATGATCGAGGGACCGCCCGGCCGATACTCCGCCACCGGGACCCAGAGGTAGCGGCCGTCGAAGTCCAGGCCGCCGGGGTGGTAGATCGCCCCCTCGCCCAGCTTGAGGCTCGCCAGCAGCTCCCCCTTGGCGTTCATCCGGAACAGCCAGCCCTGGCCCTTGCCCTGGTCGCGGTCGAAGCCGCCCCGGGGCTCGGGATAGCGGCGAGTGCGCTCCAGGATCTCGACCGAGCTGACGAAGAAATCCCCGCCGGCCCGCACCATGCCCTGGGCATGGAACGAGTCGAAGCCGATCGGCGTCGCCGACAGCTGCGTCCAGACCGCGTCGCGGCCCAGCGCCATGACCGCCTCGCCGGTCGCGGCCCGATCGTCGGGCGCGGCGGCCAGCGCCGAACCCGCCGTCAGCGTCCAGGCGAAGAGGGCCAGCAGGACCCGCATCGCCGATCAATCCTCAACGGTGAACGTCAGCCCCGCGTGCTGTTGCAGGCGATCCACCAGCCGGCCCTGCAGCGCGGCGCCGGGAGTCCAGATCCCGCCAGCCACGTCCGGCGCCCGGACCAGGGCGATGGCCGTCTCGGCCAGCATCTTGGACGTCGAGCCGTAGCCCGGGTCCTTGTCGCCCCTCACCGAGGTGCGCACCTTACGGCCGTCGGCGGCGATCCCCACGAACAGGATGTCGTAGAAGCCGGCCTCGCGCTCGGCCTTGGTCGGCCCCTCGCCCGGCTTCGGTCCGCCGCCCGGCAGGCTGCCCAGGTCGGTGAAGCCCGGACCGCCGGCGCCCGGCGCGCCCATCACCATCTCGTCGTAGGCGAAATCCTTGCCGTAGGGATGACCCATCAGCAGGTTCGAGCGGTGGACGTTCTTGGTGTTGATGATCGCCATCATGAACGGCGCCACCGGCCCCACATCCGGGTCCTCCTCGGCGACCTGGCCGGTGGGCTGGGCCGGGCCCTCGAAGCCGGGGGTCAGACCGAACGGGCTCATCATCACCGCCAGCTGCGACGGGTCCTTCTGGATCGCCGCCATGGTGGCCGCGCCGCTGGCCGCCGTGCCGCCCGACAGACCGCCCTGCATGCCGCGCACCCGGCCCTTCACCCGCGGGGCCGGTCCGCCCAGCTTCGCCTTGGCGGTCTCCTGGTTGAAGTAGACGCCCAGTTCGAACGGGATCGAATCGAAGCCGCAGGAGAACAGGATCCGCGCGCCGGATTTCTTCGCCGCCGCCTCGTGGGCGTCGATCATCTGGCGCATCCAGTTGGGCTCGCCCGACAGGTCCAGGTAGTCCGTCCCCGCGGCGGCGCAGGCGGCGACCAGGTCCGAGCCATAGAGCTGATACGGGCCCACCGTGGTGATGATCGCCTTGGCGCGGCCGACCATCGCCTTCACCGACGCCGGATCCGACGCGTCGGCCACGACCAGCGGGGTGTCCTTGGGCGCGCCGATCTCGTCGCGCACCTCCGCCAGCTTGGCGGCGGACCGGCCCGCCATGGCCCACTTCACCTCGCCGCCCACGCCGTAGCGCTGCGCCAGGTGCTCGGCCACCAGCCGGCCCGTGTAGCCGGTGGCGCCATAGACGATGATGTCGAACTCGGCGTTGGGGTTCATGGGGCGCGTCCTCGATTTTGTTGGGGCGGACCTTACAAATTTACAACGTTATCGCAACCGCCTCGGTTATCAGGGGACCATGACACCCGAGCTCGGCATCATCGAGGGCTTCTTCGGCCAGCCCTATTCCTGGGAGGAGCGGGCCGACATGGTCCGCGCCCTGGCCCCGGCGGGATACGGCTTCTACCTCTATGCCCCCAAGGCCGACGCGATCCTGCGCCGACGCTGGCGCGAGCCGTATCCTGAGTCCGACCTTGAGGCGCTGGGCGCCTTCGCGCAGGTCTGCCGCGACGCGGGCGTCCGGTTCGGCGTGGGCCTCAGCCCCTACGAGCTGTTCCTGGGCTTCGACGCGCCGGCCAAGGCGGCGCTGTCCGCCAAGCTGGATCAGCTCGACAGTCTGGGCCTGGCCGACCTGGGGGTGTTTTTCGACGACATGAAGGGCGACCTGCCGGAGTTGGCCGAGCGCCAGGTCGAGATCGTCCACTGGATCGCGGAACGAACCACGGCGTCGCGCGTGATCGCCTGCCCCAGCTACTACACCGACGATCCGGTGCTGGACCGGGTGTTCGGCCAGCGGCCGGCGAACTATCTGGAAGACCTGGGCGCGGGGCTCGACCCCGCCGTCGAGCTGATGTGGACCGGCGAGGAGGTCTGCGCCAAAGAGTTCTCGCCCGGCCACCTGGCCCGCGTCGCCGAGCAGATGCGCCGCAGGCCGTTCCTCTGGGACAACTATCCCGTCAACGACGGCCCCCGCATGAGCCGCCACCTGCACCTGCGCGCCTTCACCGGGCGGCCGGCGGCCATCGGCCCGCACATCGCCGCGCACGGGGTAAACACCGCCTCTCAGGCGGTGCTTTCGCGCATTCCCGCCCTGACCCTGGCGGAGAGCTACGCCAAGGGCGAGTCTTACGAATACCTGGCCGCCTTCCGAACGGCCTGCCAGGCGGTGCTGGGTCCCGATCTCGCCGACGGCGTCGAACGCACCTTGCTGCTGCTCGAGGACGCCGGCCTGGACGGAATGACAGCCGAACAGAAGACCCGCCTCACCACCCGCTTCGGCGCCTTCGATCACCCCGCCGCCCGCGAAATCCTGGCCTGGCTGGACGGCGCCTTCGCCATCGGCGCCGAGGAGCTCCAGACGCAGTGAGCACACGGCGCGGCCTTCTGGTGCGGCTGGGACTGTTGGCGACCGCCGGCGGGGCGCTGTTCATGGTGCGCGACCGCCTGCCCTGGCCGCCGCTGGAGCCTCGGTTCGCCAACGGCCGCGACACGCCGTGGCAACCGCTGCCCGAGCGCGGCGGGCTGATCGAGATCGCCGTGGCGGTGAACGGGACGCCGATCCGCGCGGTGGTGGATTCCGGCGCACAGTTCTCGGCCATCGACCGGACGCTGGCCGACCGGTTGGCCCTGCCGCGGACGATCGCCGCCCCGATCCTGGCCTATGGCGTCAGCGGCGGCCCCAGCCTGTCCCACACCGTGCGCCTGGACCTGAGCCTGCCGGGTCTCGCCATTCCCGGCCTTCGTGCCGCCGTCCTGGACCTGGCCGCGATCTCCGCCGCGACGGGCCGCGACTTCCAGCTGCTGATCGGCCGGGACGTGCTGCGTCATCTGGTGATCGAGGCCGACTTCCCGCGCGGTCGCGCCCGCTTCCTGGCCCGCGAGGCGTTCCGCCCGGCGCGCGACGCTCTTATGATCCCGCTCCGGACCAAGGGCGGCGCCCCCGTCGTCGCCGTCCATATCGAGGACGCCCCGCCCCTGGACGTGCTGGTGGACACGGGCGCCAGCGGGGTCCTGGCGCTGTCGGCCTCCGCCGCGACCCAGGCGGGACTTCTGGCGCCAGGCCGCCAGGTCAATTCGGCGCACTCGGTCAGCCTGGGCGGTCTCAGTCTCGATCGCCTGGTCACCGCGCGCACCGTCCGGGTCGCGGGGATGACGCTGCGCGACGCCGATGTGCAGATCTACACGCCGGCCGCCAACCTGCCCGCTCCGTCCGGCCTGTTAGGCACAGGCCTGTTCCGCCAGTTCCGGATGGGTCTCGACCTGGGCGGCGATCGACTGGTCCTGACGCGGTCGGGGTTGATCGTCGTGCCGATGCCGGAACCCGGGCGCTGATTGATCGTTCGGCTCCCCACCGCCTCTAAGGGAGAGCTATCCATGAAACGCGCCATCATGTTCGCCGCAGCCGCCGCGACCGCCCTGACGCTCGCCGCCTGCCAGAAGAAGGACGAGACGGCCACCGCCGCCGATCCCGGAACCACCAACGAGGCTGTGAACGCCGCCCAGGACGCCACGTCCGCCGCCGTCGGCGCCACGTCCGCGGCCACGATCGGTCAGGTGTCCACCGACGCCTTCGTCACCAATGCCGCCATCAGCGACATGTACGAGATCCAGGCCGGTCAGATCGCCCAGAAGAAGGGCCAGTCCGCCGGCGTGAAGGACTTCGGCAAGATGATGGTGACCGAACACACCGCCATGTCGAACGAGCTGAAGCCGCTGATCACCGCGGCCGGCAAGACGGCCCCGACCGGCCTCGACGAACGCCGCAAGGGCCTGATCGACAACCTGAACGCGGCCAGCGCCGCCGACTTCGACAAGGTTTATCTCGCGCAGCAGGAAGCCGCCCACAGCGAGGCCCTGACCCTGATGCAGGGTTTCGCCGACAACGGCGATGAAGCCGGCCTGAAGGGCGCCGCGGCCAAGGCCGTTCCGAAGATCCAGGCGCACCTCGACAAGCTCCGCTCGCTGCAGGCCGCGCCCGCGACCAACTAATCTCGGGGCTGGCGCCGGGCCTCGGCCCGGCGCTATCCTCCGCGCATGCCGGCGTTCGAAGAACCGGTTTGCTGGAGGACGCTCACGATGACCCGCACCCTTGCGGCCGCCCTGGCCTTCACCGCCCTGACCGCGCTCTGCGCCGTGCCTGCGATCGCCGAGGCTCAGACCAGCCCCGCCGCCATCGCCAAGGGCTACAAGGCGCCGCAGAACCATTGGGGTCAGCCGGACCTCACTGGCAACTGGACCAACGCCACCATCACCCCCTTCGAGCGCGACGCGAAGCTGGGCGAGCGGCTGGTCCTGACCGAAGACGAAGCCCGCGCCATGGAGGGCGCCAACGCCAAGATCAACGAAGAAGGCGCCAGGCCGACCGACCCGAACCTCAAGGTCACGGACCTTCCCCACGAATGCGGCCGCGGCTTCCGGGGCGTCGACTGCGGCTACAACAACTTCTGGGTCGACCCCGGCACCAAGGTGATCCGCCTGAACGGCGAGCCGCGCGCGTCCGTGATCGTCGAGCCGAAGAACGGCCGCATGCCGGCCATGACCCCGGCGGGGACGGCCCGGGTTCAGGCCCGGCTGGGCAACGCCCGCGTGGGCAATTTCGATGGCCCCGAGCGGCGACCGCTGGGCGAGCGCTGCATCATGTCGTTCGGCTCATCGGCCGGCCCGCCGATGCTGCCGTCGCTATACAACAACAACTATTCGATCATCCAGAACCGCGACGAGGTGATGATCCAGGTGGAGATGGTCCACGACAGCCGGCTCATCCGCCTGAACGCCAAGCATGATCCCTCGGGCGTGCGCAAATGGATGGGCGATTCGATCGGCCGCTGGGAGGGCGACACCCTGGTGGTCGAGACCATCAACCTGCGGGCCGAACAGGGCCTTCGCGGCGCGGGCGGAGAGACCCTGAAGGTCACCGAGCGCTTCACCCGCATCTCCCCGCAGCAGATCCTCTACCAGTTCGAACTGGACGATCCGGCCACCTACACCGCCCCGGTCAAGGGCGAGGTGGCGCTGAACGCCACCAAGGGCCCGATCTACGAGTATGCCTGCCACGAGGGGAACTACGCCCTGCCCGGCATCCTGGCCGGCGCCCGCGAGGAGGAGCGCAAGGGCCGGGAGATGGAGGGCAACCGCGGCGAGGTGAAGGAGGAAGGCGTGGGCGGCCACTAGGCCCCTACAGCTTCACCGCCCGCAGCCGCAGCGCATTGCCGATCACGCTGACGGACGACAGCGCCATGGCCCCGGCGGCGATGGCCGGTGAGAGCAGCAAGCCGAACGTCGGATAGAGCAGGCCCGCCGCGATGGGCACGCCGGCGGCGTTGTAGACGAAGGCGAAGAACAGGTTCTGGCGGATGTTGCGCATCACCGCCCGCGACAGCCGCCGCGCCTTCACCAGCCCTTGCAGGTCGCCGCTCAGCAGGGTGACGCCCGCGCTCTCGATCGCCACGTCGGCGCCGGCGCCCATGGCCACGCCCACCTCGGCCGCCGCCAGGGCCGGCGCGTCGTTCACGCCATCGCCCGCCATGGCCACCTTGCGGCCTTCGGAACGCAGCCGGTTCACCACCGCCGCCTTGTCCTGCGGCAGCACCTCGGCTTCCACCTCGTCGATGCCCAGCCGGCGCGCCACGGCCAGCGCCGTGGTGCGGTTATCCCCGGTCATCATCACCAGCCGCACGCCCTCGGCCTTCAACGCGCGCACGGCCTCGGCGCTTGTGGCCTTGATCGGATCGGCGATGGCCAGGATCGCGACGGCCTGGCCGTCCACACCGAGGAATATTGCGGTGGCGCCGTCGGCGCGCAGGCTGTCCGCCTCCGCCTCAAGGGCCGAGACATCGACGCCCCGCTCCGTGAGGAATGCGCCTGAGCCCAGCACGACGGCGCGGCCGTCCACGCGGCCCTCGACGCCCTTGCCGACGGGCGAGTCAAAGCCCTGCGGTTCCGACAGCGCCAAAGCCCGCTCCCGGGCCGCCCGCACGATGGCGTCGGCCAGAGGATGCTCGCTGCCGCGCTCCAGGCTCGCGGCCAGCCGCAGCGCTTCGGCCTCGTCGAACCCCGCCGCCAGGCGGATCGCCGTCACGGCCGGGCGGCCCTCGGTGAGGGTGCCGGTCTTGTCGACCACCAGGGTGTCGATGGTCTCGAAGCGCTCCAGCGCCTCGGCGTTCTTGATCAGGACCCCGGCCTGGGCGCCCCGGCCCACGCCCACCATGATCGAGATCGGCGTCGCCAGGCCGAGCGCACACGGACAGGCGATGATCAACACCGACACCGCCGCGACCAGGGCGAAGCTGAAGCGCGGCTCGGGCCCGAACACCGCCCAGGCGGCGAACGCCGCCACGGCCGCGGCGATCACCATCGGCACGAACCAGCCGGACACCCGGTCGGCCATGCGCTGGATCGGGGCGCGGCTGCGCTGGGCCTGGGCCACCATCTGCACGATCTGGGACAGCAGGGTGTCGGCGCCGACCTTCTCGGCGCGCATCACGAAGGAGCCCGTCTTGTTGATCGACCCGCCGACAACCTTGTCGCCGGTCTCCTTGGTGACCGGCATGGACTCGCCGGTGACCATGGACTCGTCGATCGAGACCCGGCCCTCCAGAAGCTGGCCGTCCACAGGGACCTTCTCGCCCGGCCGAACGCGCAGTCGGTCGCCGGCCAGGATCAGGTCGAGCGTGACCTCCTCGTCCGATCCGTCGTCGCGGATCCGCCGCGCGGTCTTCGGCGCCAGGTCCATCAGGGCGCGGATAGCCCCGGACGTCTGCTCCCGAGCGCGCAGCTCCAGCACCTGGCCCAGCAGCACCAGGACGGTGATCACGGCGGCCGCCTCGAAGTAGATCGGCACGCTGCCGTCGTGGCGGCGGAAGGCCGGCGGGAAGACCTGGGGCGCCAGGGTCGCGGCCAGGCTGTAGGCGTAGGCCACGCCGACGCCCATGGCGATCAGGGTGAACATGTTGAGGTTGCGGGTGACCAGCGAGCGCGCCCCGCGCTCGAAGAACGGCCAGCCTGCCCACAGCACCACCGGCGTCGCCAGGACCAGCTGCAGCCAGTTGGACGCCTGGGGCGCGATGAACCGATGCAGTTCGAAGAGGTGGCCGCCCATCTCCAGGGCGAGGACCGGCAGGGCGAGGGCCAGGCCGATCCAGAACCGGCGGCTCATGTCGGCCAACTCGGGGTTCGGCCCGTCGTTCGCGCTGAACACCTCCGGCTCCAGCGCCATGCCGCAGATCGGGCAACTGCCCGGCCCGACCTGCCGCACCTCCGGGTGCATGGGGCAGGTGTAGATCGTCCCAGGGGGCGCGGCCGGCGCTGGGGCCTGATCCGGTTCCAGGTATTTCCGTGGATCGGCGACGAACTTGGTCCGACAACCGGCCGAGCAGAAGTGGAACGCGTGGCCCTCATGCTCGGCGTGATGGGCGGTCTTGAGAGGGTCGACCGTCATGCCGCAGACCGGGTCCAGGACGGCGTTCGCGGCCTCGCCATGCCGCGGGCTGTGACATGAACGGCCGCCGCCGTGGGCGGACGGGGAATGGTCATGCGGGTCGGCCATGGTCGGCTCCTGGCTCCATATACCCCCTTGGGGCATCTCAATACAGCGCCAGATATACCCCCCTTGGGCATATTGCAATTACCCCCCGCGGGTATATTGTGCGGTCGCGCTGGAGTGACCCATGGACCGTGAAAACAAGCCGCGACTGCTCAACCGACTGAACCGCATCGAGGGTCAGGTGCGGGGGATCGCCCGCATGGTGGAAGAGGACCGCTACTGCATCGACGTGCTGACCCAGCTGCAGGCCGTGCGCGCCGCCCTCGCCAAGGTCGAGACCGAAATGCTGCGCGACCACCTTGGCCACTGCATCGAGGGCGCGATCGTCGCCGGCGACAAGGATGAGCAGCGCCTGAAGGCCGCCGAGCTCATCCAGCTCCTGGAACGCACGGCGCGATAGCAAAAGGCCCGGCGCCGCACGCGACGCCGGGCCTCTCAAGCCGTCGTTGGCGGAGGGCGCTCCTAGTGGGCGCGACCTTCCAGTTCGTCCTTCACCGTCCGCGTGCCGGCTTCCGCAATGGCGGTCGCCTTCTCACGCAGGGTCGCACCCTCGCCGGCGGGGCCGGTCTGGCGGTGCAGCTCGTCCTTCACCTGGCCATAGGCGCGTTCGGCGACGGACTTCACGTCATCCAGCGAGGCCTTGGCGCGGTCGGCGACCTTGCTGCGCGCGGGGCCGATATAGCGCCGCTCCACCGGCGTCGACGGCAGGGCCGCGCCGATGGCGGCGCCGACCGCCAGGCCGATCGCTCCTATCACCAGCGGCTCGCTTTCCAGGGTCTGGTCGAAGCGATGGCGCGCCGCGCGGCCATACTCTCCGGCCTTGTCCTGTGCCAGATGGGCGTACTCACCGGCCTTTTCCTGCGCCTTGTGGGCATACTCGCCGGCCTTGCCACGTGCGCTGCTCACGCCATCGGCGGCGTGATGCTGGGCGTCGGCCAGCTTGGCCTTGGCCTTCTCGGCGGTCTCGGCCAGCTTGGCCTTGGCCGCGTCGGCCTTGGCCTTCACCTTGGCCCTGAGGCCTTCGCCCTCATCGTAGCCCTCGTAGGTCGGGTAGTAGCCGGAGGCCTGGTAACCGCTACCGCCGGGAGAATGGCGCCGGGTCTGGCTGATCGCCAGCCAAGCCACGCCCAGCCCAATCAGGGCGATCGGAATGGGGTTTTCCCGCAGCTGCTCCACTGCCGTCGTCAGCACCTTGTTGCTCGCGCCGCCCATCATCTTTGTCGCCTCGTCGAACATTTCCTTGGGTTGCATCTTGTCCTTCAGGGCCTCGACCGTCTGGTCGATGCGCCCGCGCGCGTCTTCCACTTCGCGCTCCAGCTCCGCAGAGGTTTTGGTCATTTCGGGCTTCCCTTCATAAGTTCGGCGTCCTTCTTGAGCTGGCGCGCTGTGCGGTCGGGTTTGAGCCGGTCCAGCGAGATCGTCTTCATACCGGTCCGCACCAGCATGTAGCCGACCCCCGCCACGACGAGGCCGACCAGCAGCGACGCCCAGATCGGGTCCATGAGCTTGGAGAGCGCGAGCACCAGGGCCTGCAAAAGCACCAGCAGGGCCGCCACCAGCAACAATCCGCCGGCCGCGATGTCCGCAACCGCCTTGCCGGCCGTGTTAAGCTTCTCCGCGACCTCAGCCCGGACCAGCTCCGATTCCTTGCGGACCAAGGCGGCCAGGTCGCCGCCCAGTTGGGCGATGAGGTCGGTCAGGCCGCGCGCCTCCCGCGATGGAGAGGTCCCGTCCATGGCCTACCGGCCCCCGATGTGGGGCGAGGTCGTGGCGTCCGTCTCGCCGATGGCGGAAGTCCCGTCATCGACACCCAGGGGCGCGGCCGCGCTGTCTGCGGCCGAACCATCGAGGGCGCCAAGGTTGCTGGCCAGCGGCGCGTCGATGTCGGTCTCGACACCCGCCATCGCGGCCGGAGCCGGCTCATAGCTTTCGGTGAAGCCGAGATCCTCATCGCTGAAGTCGGTCGCAGCGGGGATTTCAGACGCGCGGGCGAAGCGCCCCACGGCCAGACCCACCAGCACGGCGCCGCCAATGAAGGCCATCGGGTTCTTGCGTCCGAAATCCCGCACGGCGTTCAGGAGTTCGCCAGGTTCCTTGTCGGCGAGGTTGCGCGACAGGCTTTCCAGGCCATCGGCGGCCTGACTCACCAGCCGAGAGGCTGGGCTCTGATCCGCCTGTGACAGCTCGTCGCCGGCGCGGCGCACGGCGTTGGCGAAGTCGCCCAGGGTCTTGGCGCCGACCTGCGTTCCCTTCTGCGCCTCGGCGCGGACCCGGTCCTGGGCGGCGCTTGCGAAGCTCTGAGCTTCGGCCTTCAGGGCATGGCCGGCCTGGCCGACGATCTCCTTGGCCTTTTCCTTCCGGCTCGTCGCGCCGTCGCCGCCAATCGTTCCAGTCTCAAGGTCAGTCATCGCGCTCTCCGCATCCTGCAGGGTGCGGCCCGCTCTGACCGCCCACTCAGGCGGCTAAACGCAGCAATCGTCGTTCGGTCGCGTCCGACCGGTGCAAAAGGTCAATTTTTCAACGGGAAGTCGGGAGCCCGACTTAACGGCGGCTGCGGCGCCACATCAGGGCGACACCGATCGCCACGCCCACGGTCAGGCCAACCGCGCCCATGGCGAGGGCCTCGCGGTCCATGGCCGCGGCGAGCCGCAGACGCGTGCGCCGGGACAGGCCACGCAGACGGCCCAGGCCATCGTCGTCATAGCCTTCATAGCTTTCATAGGGGCCGGCCAGCCGCTCTGCCTTCACGGTCTTGGCTCGGAGGTCGCCCGCCAGCTTCCGCGTCGAATTGTCGAACACACCCATCCGTCGCACCCTAATTCCTGCCGCGGCGTCTTAGGCGCCCCGTGCTCCTCTTGTCATCCGGCCTTCGTGTCAAACCGAAGGCAGGCGCCAGATTTCCACACTATAGGACATGTATGACGCGTCCCTTTACCAGCCTAGCCCTGACCCTCTCTTTCCTGGCCCTGCCCGTCGCGGCCCAGGAGATCTCCGCCCAGCGGCTGTCCGACATCACCCGTGAACTGGCGTCGGAGGCCTATTTCGGCCGCTCGCCGGGCGGTCCCGGCGAACAGAAGACGGTCGACTTCATCGTGGCCCAGTTCAAGGCGCTGGGCCTGACACCGGCGGGCGACAACGGCGGCTGGACCCAGGATGTGCCGCTGCTGCGCTACCAGACCCAGCCGGGCGGGACCTACACCCTGACCGCGGGCGGCGCCTCGAAGGCCCTGCACGAACAGACCGACCTGCGCATTGAGACCCAGCGCCCCGTCGAGCGCGTGCAGATCAAGGACGCCCCGATGGTCTTCGTGGGCTACGGCGTCACCGCCCCCGAGCGCGGCTGGGACGACTTCAAGGGCGTGGACCTGAAGGGCAAGATCGCCCTGGTCCTGATCAACGACCCCGACTTCGAGGCGACGCCGGGCGACCCCGTGGCCGGCAAGTTCGGCGGCAAGGCGGCCACGTTCTACGCGCGCTGGGTCTACAAGTACGAAGAGGCCGTGCGCCGGGGCGCGCTGGGCGTGCTGATCGTCCACGAGACCGCCGGCGCGGCCTATGGCTGGAACACCGTCGTGGCGCCGAACGGCGAGAGCTATGACGTCGAACGCCCCGACGCGGCCAAGGACAAGCTGCTGCTCCAGGGCTGGATCCAGCGCGACCTGGCCGTCCAGCTCTTCAAGGACGCCGGCCTGGATTTCGAGGCCGAGAAGGCCAAGGCCAAGACCGCCGCTTTCCGCCCCACCGAGTTGAAGGGCGCAAGCTTCTCCGCCGACTATCAGAACCGCTTCACGAGGCTGAAGAGCCGGAACGTGCTGGCGTCGATTCCCGGCGCCGGGCGGCCCGACGAGACGATCCTCTACGCCGCCCATTGGGACGCCTACGGCGTCGATCCCGCCGATCCCACCGGCAAGGTGATCCGGCCGGGCGCGGTGGACGACGCGGTCGGCGTGGCCGGCGTGATCGAGACGGCCCGGGCGTTCAAGGCCGGCGCGCCGCCCCAGCGCACGATCCTCTTCGCCGCCTGGACCGCCGAGGAGCGCGGCCTCCTTGGCAGTGAGTACTATGCCCAGCGCCATGAGCCCGCCCTGGCGAAGATGGTCGCAAACTACACCTACGACGTCCTGCAGACCGGAGGCCCCGCCCGCGACGTGGTGCTGGTCGGCTCAGGCCAGAACGAGCTCGAGGCCCACCTGGCGCAGGTGGCGGCGAAGCGCGGACGGACCATCACCCCGGACCCGAAGCCCGAGCGCGCGCTCTTCTACCGAGCCGACCACTTCTCGGTGGCGAAGCGGGGCGTGCCGACCGTCCTGTTCATGGGCATGAGCGGCGGCGCCGACCTGGTGACCGGCGGCCGCGCCGCCGGCGAGAGGTGGGTCGAGGACTACACCGCCCGCTGCTACCACCAGACCTGCGACATCTGGGCGGCCGACCAGAACTACCAGGGCGCCGCCGACGACGTGACCCTGGCCTTCGAGGCCGGCCGCGACCTGGCCAACTCCACCCGCTGGCCCGACTGGAATCCGACCTCGGAGTTCAAGCCGGTCCGCGCCAGGACGGAGGCGGCGCGGAAATAGCTGACGTCCCCGTTCAGGCAGGGTTCAGGCGGCCGGGCGTCAACTGGGCTCCTATTCAGGAGGCAGTCATGCGTAAGGTCCTCACCACAGCCATCGCCGCAATCACGGCCGCGGGCGCCGTTCTGGCGACCGCCGCGCCGGCCCAGGCGGAGCGCTATCGTCACCACCGCAGCCACGGCGGGAACAATGACGAGGTGGCCGCCGCCATCATCGGCGGCGTCGCGGGCCTGGCCCTGGGCGCGGCCATCGCCGGCGGCGGCGACCGCCGCGACCGTGGGTACTACGACAACCGCTATTCGTATGACCCGCGTTACGACAGCTATCGCGGCGGCTACTACCGTGACGGCTACTACCGCGAACACCGTCCGCGCCGGCACGCCTATCGCACCTGCATCAGCCGCGACCGGGTCTACGATCCCTACATCGGCCGCCGGGTGATCATCGAGCGCCGCTACGCCTGCTAAGGCGAGACTAACCGACGATCACCCTCTCCTGCCCCCACCACAGCGGTGAGCGCGGCAGGTCGATGAACCGCTTCTCGTCCTCGAGCAGCAATGCGGCCGCCGCCTGGGCCTCCGGGCGGCGGCCGTTTTCGGCCATGGCCTCCAGGCTGTCGAACCACAGCTCCGCCACGCCGTCGAACTCGGGCGGCGCGGCGCGGCTCGCCCGGATACCGGCGCTCGCCTCGACCGGGAGGCTGTGCATCTGCACATATCGCCGAATCATTAGCGCCTCGGCCACACCGGCCACCAGCGGCGCGTGCGTGCCATACCAATAGTTCTGGAACGCCTCGCGGGTCAGCGACGGCAGCCGCACGAGACAAAACGTCAGTTTGATCATGGCAATGCGTCTCCCGGCTCAACCATAGCAGGTGATCGGCCCTCGCCAGAGCGCAACGCCCACGCTAGGTTCTGCATTCGTGCGGGGAAGATGGGTTGGCAGGGGCGCGGACGATGTCCGGAGAGCTCAGAACCGAAAACGCGCGCCTCGCCGCCCGCGTCGCCGAGCTGGAAGCCCAGCTCGCCGCCAAGCCTCCTATCGACCGCGCCAGCCTCTACCGCATGACCAATAATGCCCCCTGGGCCGTGATCGCGCTCAACGCCGAAGGCGGCGTCGACTACGCGAACCCGGCGGCCCAGCGCTGGTTGACCACGCCCGTTCCGGCCATCGGCGCGCCGCGGGCCGAGGCGATCTGCCCGCCTCTCTTGGCCGTCCTGGAAGCCGCGGTGATCGCCGCCCTGGCGGGAGACGCCCATGAGGCCGAACTGACCGTGCGCGATGTCACCGGCCAGACCCGGGAGGTCCGCCTCTTCGTCGTGCCGCGCGGTGGCGGCAAGACGCCCATCACCGGCGCCGTCGTGAGCCTCTACGACGTCACGGAGAGCCATGCCCTCGACCGCACCGTCCGCGAGAACGAGGCCCGGCTGAACCATATCAACGCCGTCGCGCCCACGGCCAACTACATCTACGACTTCCGGCGCGGCGCCCCGGTCTGGGTCGCTGGGCGCACCGAGCGGGTCTATGGCTATCCCGCCGAGGACCTGATGAATGGCGGCGGCGAACTGATCCGCAGCCTGATCCACCCCGACGATTTTCACAAAGTGGCGGCGCGCCTGGTCAAGCTGACGGCCGGGCCGGACGGCGACGTCCAGGAGTTTGAACTCAGGATCCGTCGCCGGGATGGCGGCTACCGCTGGGTCCTGGACCGCGCCGTGGCGTTCGAGCGCGACCCCACCGGCCGGGTGACCTCGACCCTGAGCGCCGCCTTGGACATCGACGAGCGCAAGCGAGCCGAGGAACGCCGCACCCTCCTGATCAACGAGCTGAACCACCGGGTGAAGAACACCCTGGCCTCGGTGCAGTCGATCGCACGCCAGACCATGAGGTCAGCCCGCACGCCCGAGGAGATGGCCGAGGTCTTCACCGCCCGGCTGGTGGCGCTTTCCGGCGCCCACGACGTCCTGACTCGCGAGAACTGGGAAGGCGCCGGCCTGAAGGAGATCGTGCAGGTTGCGCTGGCGCCCTTCGAGGGTGAGCGCATCGTCACCGAGGGGCCGGACGTGCGGCTGGGCGCGCGCGCCGCCCTGGCCCTCGGCATGGCCCTGCACGAGCTCGCCACCAACGCGGCGAAGTACGGCTCGCTCTCGGGCGAGACCGGGGGCGTGCGGCTCTCGTGGCAGGTCCGGGCCGGCGAGTCGGCGAACCTGGACCTCGAGTGGCGCGAGCACGGTGGCCCGCCTGTGACGCCGCCCAAGCGCCGGGGCTTCGGATCGCGCCTCCTGACCCAGGGCGTGCGCTTTGAACTGAACGGCGCGGCCGAGATGGATTTCTTTCCCGACGGCCTGGTCTGCCGGATCGCCGCGCCGCTGGAAGCGACGCCGCTGCTGGAGCTGGCCTAGAGCCTTCGCCTCGAACTCGCCACAGGCTTGCGCGAAACGTGGTTGACGAGCGAGAATCCAGTAATTACTAAACACACAAGAACTGGATTCCGAGACCTCGCCACCCGGAGGGCCCAGCGGCCGCCCCAGCCGCTTCCGCCTCATCCGTGACCCAAACCCTCCCCCCTGAGTGCGGAGATCCGGGTGGCGAGACCACCTAGCTGGAGAGCTTCACATGCGCGTTCGCTATGCCATCCGGTGGTCCCGATTGACCGAGACGGTCGCTATGGCGGCGTCAGCTGCCGGCCTGATCGCCGTGGTTGCGCGCCTGGTCTAACGCGACCCAAGAAACCACGCCGCGTTCTTGCGAGACTTAACTATCCAAGTCTTGCAACCAGGAAGCGATTGACGCGGCGGAAGCTTGCGTCGACTCCGATCCCACCCCAGAAACTCAGATGTAGGACGTGAATTCGTCGCGGTTAATGCGAATTCAGCACGTCTGTCAGTCATACCTTAAACCCCGAGGCCGACAGACTCATGGCTAGTTGGGCGTGTTTCCCCGCGCCGCCCTCGGAGCCAATGCCGTGCCGGACGACCCGGGCGAAATCAGCAGGCCGCTAAAGGTACTGCACGTGGACGACGACCCGATGAACCTGCGCGTGGTGCAGGAGATCCTGGGCGCGTTCGGGCATCAGGCCGTGATGGCGTGTTCCGGGCAGGACGCCCTGGAGCACCTCGCCACCGAGGCCTTCGACATCATGCTCCTCGACATTCACATGCCGGGCATGACCGGCCTGGAGGTCATCGAGCGGCTGCGCGCCTCGACCGGGCCCGAGCGGAACATCCCCGTCATCGCTCTGACCGCCGACGTCTATTCCCGCCGGCCAGCCGAGTACGTGGCCCTGGGCTTCAACGACTTCGTCTCCAAGCCGATCCTGGTGTCCGGCCTGATCGCCACCATCAAGCGCTGCACCGCGACGCTGGCGCCGGCGGCGCTCAGCCGGGCCGGCTAGTCCGCGTCGGCCTCGATCGGCTGCGCGGCGATCGGCCGGGGCGGGCCGCTCAGCGCCTCGGCCAGCTTCTCGCGATCCAGCGCCCCTTCCCAGCGGGCCACGACGATCGTCGCCACGGCGTTGCCCACAAAGTTGGTCAGCGCCCGGCACTCGCTCATGAACCGGTCCACGCCCAGGATCAGCGCCATGCCGGCCACCGGCACGCTGGGCACCACCTGCAGGGTCGCCGCCAGGGTGATGAAGCCGGCGCCCGTGACGCCCGCCGCCCCCTTGGAGCTCAGCATGGCGACCCCCAGCAGCAACAGCTGCTCCTCGATCGACAGATGGATGCCCAGCGCCTGCGCGATGAACAGCGCCGCCAGCGTCATGTAGATGTTGGTGCCGTCCAGGTTGAAGCTGTAGCCGGTGGGCACCACCAGCCCGACCACCGACTTGGCCGCCCCCGCCCGCTCCATCTTCTCCAGCAGCGAGGGCAGCGCAGCTTCGGAGGAACTGGTGCCCAGGACCAGCAGCAGCTCCTCCTTCAGGTAGCGGATCAGCTTCAGGATCGAGAAGCCGTTCAGCGCCGCCACGGCGCCCAGCACCACCAGCACAAAGAGGATCGAGGTCCCGTAGAAGGTGGCGACCAGCGCCGCCAGGTTGACGATGCTGGCGATCCCGTACTTGCCGACGGTGAAGGCGAACGCCCCGAACGCCCCGATGGGCGCGGCGCGCATGAAGATCGCCACCAGCTTGAAGAACGCCTCGGCCGCGGAGTTCAGCACGGCCAGCACCGGCTCGCCCCGGTCCCCGATCATCGCCAACGCCAGGCCGAACGGGATCGAGAAGAACAGCACCTGCAGGATGTTGCCCTCGGTGAAGGCGCTGACCACCGTGGTGGGGATCACATCCATCAGGAAGCCCACGACCGTCATGTCGTGCGACTTGGCGGCGTAGCCCTTCACCGCCTCGGCATCGAGCGACGCCGGATCGATGTTCATGCCCGCGCCCGGCTGAACCACATTGGCCACGACCAGCCCGACGACCAGGGCGAAGCTGGAGACCGTGAAGAAGTAGGCGAAGGCCTTGAGCGCAACGCCGCCCACCTTGCCGATGTCCCGCATCCCGGCGATGCCGGTGACGACGGTCAGGAAGATCACCGGGGCGATGATCATCTTCACCAGCTTGATGAAGGCGTCGCCCAGCGGCTTCAGCGCCTCGCCGGTGGCGGGCCAGTAGTGGCCGATCAGCG
>Ga0255338_1000549_pt1 | contig 111755 bp, 90 predicted proteins | sample MeOH1_35cm_T4_19_FD_203715 | JGI IMG/M metagenome (GOLD analysis project Ga0255338, IMG submission 203715) | Sandy soil microbial communities from University of British Columbia, Vancouver, Canada - MeOH1_35cm_T4_195 | ecosystem: Engineered > Artificial ecosystem > Sand microcosm > Unclassified... | reverse complement strand
GCCCTGGTAGCATCATGCAGTAGTTGAGTGCATGCAGGAAGCGTCGCTCTGAAATCCAGCGCATACGCTCGACTAAATCCTGATGCATGATGGCAATTTGGCCGGCTGGTCCGCCGAAACTGATAAATCCCAGTTTTAGCCAATACCAGAATGCTTGCGAGAGCGTGACTTGTTCGGGGGGTGTATCGTTAGGATATTGTTGCTTTGGTACGTCCATTAACTCTCCTTGGAATTATCCAATATAGGAGCAGTACTTGGACGAAAGCCGTCTTGAAGCGGGGAGGCTGCTTTATCCCCAAATAGATTACGCTATAACATACCTCTCGCACTAGAAATAATAATAGTTGTTATAGTTTTATTTATTCCGTCTACTATAGGGCTACTAATAGCTTACTGTCAGTTTCTTTGTTTTATGTAACCCATTGTTCTGTTTGGCTCCCTGACCAGGGCTCGAACCTGGGACCTGCGGATTAACAGTCCGTCGCTCTACCGACTGAGCTATCAGGGATCTGGTGAGAAGCGCATGTTAACGGTTTGGGCTCTACTGGTCAACCTTCAGATCGCATCTAATACAAAATACTTTCTCTATCCCGGTAATTCTTGACAGGATGTTGTTAATTGTTAACACAATTGAGTTGAAGTCACCGTGACTGGAAATCTTAGCTTCTGATCCGGTTTATTTTTACAACGTCTTTTATTCTTCTCAAGCCGCGAATTACCTGAGCGAGGTGCAGTCTGTTCTTGACTTGCAGGACGATGCGCATCGTTGTGTAATCGTTTTCACTTTCCATTGCGATGTCATCGATGTTTGATTCCACCTTGGCGATTTCAGTGGCGATTCTGGCCAGTACACCTTGTTTGTTGGCTGCGATTGCTTTGATGCTGACTTCAAAGGTTCTGGCAATGTCTTTACCCCAGGTGACGTCTAAACAGTTGTCAGAATTTTTCTGACTGTTTGTAATGTTTGTGCAATCATGTGTGTGGATAATGAGGCCGTGATCTTTCTTAATCAATCCGATAATGATATCTCCCGGAATGGGATGACAGCATTTGGCAAACTGTATAGTTAATCCCTCGGTACCTAGTATCGTGATTGGATCACTTGCAGTTTGTTTCTGATTAATTGATTCAAGCGGGGAGATGAGACGTTTTGCGACGACAGCAGGTAATTGTTTGCCTAGTGCCATGTCAGCCAACAATTCTTTCTTGGATTTAGCGCCGCTATCTCGTACCAGCTTTTCCCACTGTGTTTCATTGATGGTGTCTGGATCGATGTTAAAGGATAGTAATGCCTGATTTAACATGCGCTCACCTAATTTAACGGATTCTTCATACTGAATAGTTTTGAGAAAATGGCGTATATACGAGCGCGCTCTGCCTGTGGCGACATAACTGAGCCAGGAGGGATTCGGTTTGGCATAAGGTGCTGTAACGATTTCAACACGATCACCGCTTTTCAGCTTGGTGCGCAGAGGCGCATTTTCCCCGTTGATTTTAACGGCAACACAGCAATTTCCGACATCCGAATGTACGGCATAGGCGAAATCAACAGCCGTTGACTCTCTTGGCAGTGTGAGTATTTTTCCTTGTGGGGTGAATACATAAACATCAGCCGGGAATAGGTCAATTTTGAGATGTTCCAGAAATTCCAGAGAGTCCGTCGAGTCGCTGAGTGTTTCCAGCAAGCTTTGCAGCCATTGGCTGGTTTTTAAATGGAGGTCATTGATGTCGGCATCAGAGCTTTTGTAAAGCCAATGCGATGCGACGCCATTTTCAGCAATTCGATGCATCTCGGATGTGCGGATCTGAATTTCTATCGGTATGCCAAATGGACCCAGCAAAGTGGTATGCAATGACTGATAACCATTTGCTTTCGGGATGGCAATATAATCCTTGAATTTACCGGGAATAGGCTTATACAGGCCATGCAACATGCCCAACGCGACGTAGCAGGACGGAATGTCTTTCACAATGACGCGGAATCCGTAAATATCAAGTACTTCGGAGAAAGACAGGTGCTTCTCAACCATCTTCATGTAAGTGCTGTAGAGGTGTTTCTCGCGGCCGTTCACCTCTGCATCCAGATTAACTTCTTTTAATTTGCTGTTGATGGCATCAAGAATCTTCCCGACAATTTCACGGCGATTACCTCGTGCAGCCTTGGTTGCCTTTTCCAGTACTTTATAGCGAGTGGGATAAGAGTAACGAAAACCTAGTTCTTGCAATTCCTGATAGATATTATTAAGTCCCAGGCGATGCGCAATCGGTGCATAGATTTCCAGTGTCTCACGCGCAATACTCCGCTGCTTCTGGGGTCGCATTGCTTCTAATGTCCGCATATTGTGCAAACGATCGGCCAATTTGATGAGGATGACACGGACATCCCGTGCCATGGCCAGTAGCATTTTGCGGAAATTCTCAGCCTGCGCCTCTGCCTGTGTCTGGAACTCGATTTTATCCAGTTTGGAAACACCGTCGACCAGATCTGCGACAGATTCTCCAAATCGCTCGCTGATTTCAGCTTTGGAAATATGCGTGTCTTCGACTACATCATGTAATAGCGCTGCTGTCAGAGTGGGCGTATCCAGTCTCAGTTTGCTGAGTATGCTGGCAACGGCCAGCGGGTGGGAAATATAGGGTTCTCCGGATTTCCTGAATTGCCCTGAATGGGCACCTTGGCCAAATAGATAGGCGTTCTTGAGCTGAACGACATCCTCCTGTTTGAGATATTTGGATGTTTCAGAAAATAGAAGTTCTGCTTCAGGCATAAATTCTGATTAATTTAAAAATTTTAAGAAAATTGCTTTGAAAAGCGACGAAATAGTTTAAGGATCTTGGATAATTCTCGAGTCTAGGATTATAAACTGCTCGATTGCAAGATTATATGCCGGGATTTATTTAAAAAGAGAAACTACTTTTGACCGTCATTGAACTGATCAAGAAATTTTGCAGCAACCAGAGAAAAGGGTAATGTGCTGGATTTGGTTGTTTTTATTGATGATTTTGGAACAAAAGATTACAGGTTTTTTGGATTCAGAATGTCGATATCTATTTTTCCTTGCGCCAATTCACGTAAGGCAATCACGCAGGGCTTGTCACGCGCGGGATCGACCATCGGGGTTGAACCAACTGCAATTTGCCGTGCCCGTATTGTTGCGGCCAATGTCATGTCGAATCGATTTGGAATTCTTTTTAAACAATCATCAACAGTAATACGTGCCATATATTTATCTCGGGTAGGTAACAACAAAAAATTAAACGTTAAGGAATTATAGCGATTCTGTCGTGAAAATGGAAAACGTACTGGAATAACCGACAATGACTGTTTATGAAAGCTGGGTAATTAATGCGCAGTGTTTTGTCAATTGTCGATCCTTTCTTAGGTGTTCTGCTCGAACAATGCAAGTAAGATCGCCGAGCGCCTCTTCCAGTTTGTTGTTAATGATAACATAATCAAACTCGCTGACATGACTTACTTCTTCACGTGCGGCTGTAAGTCTTTTCTGGATGACGTCAATATTATCCTGTCCCCGCTTCTTTAAGCGTATTTCCAATGTTTCGGTAGAAGGCGGCAGAATAAAAATGCCAACAGCCTGAGGGAAAATCTGACGAACCTGTTTTGCGCCCTGGCAATCTATTTCAAGTAGAATGTCACGGCCGGACTTCATGGCTTCAAGTATCCATTTCTGCGATGTGCCATAAAGGTTCCCATATACTTCAGCACTCTCCAGGAATTCACCGCGTATCAGCATTTGCCTGAAGGTTGCCTCGCTGACAAAATGGTAGTCACGACCATTTATTTCTTCAGCGCGTGGCGGACGAGAGGTATGAGAGATGGACAGGCTGAGATCAGGGTCAGCTTGCAGCAATGCTTTGACCAGACTGGTTTTTCCTGTGCCGGAAGGCGCGCTGATAATAAATAAGCAACCCGTAGTGATAGTCATTTTATACCTATTACAATAACCTGTTATTTTGAGTTCAAGGCTGTGAGTACTTGTCCTTTCAACGTCTTGATCAACCTCATCTCCTCAGATGTGGTACCTTCTGGTGCTTCCAGTTCGCGATCCGCATAAAAAAAGCCAACCGGGTTTTTATTGAGTACTAAAGGAAGAACAATAAAGCTACGCGCGTCGGGTAGCAGCTTCTGGTGCCAGGGCGGCAATAGCTCGCGAACTTTGGGTACGGTCGCATCTGAAATCAGTAAATCAACGTTTCTTCCCATGGCAAGATGAAACAGGTCATTTGAAAGGAGAGCTGAAAAGAAGAACGCTTTCTGATAGGCCTCATTATTTTTCCCCAGCGAACTGCGGGCGCGGTATTGATTCTTCTGTGCATCTCTCAAACACAGGGTGATAAAACGGAAACCCAGGCTATTATAGTAGGTTTCAAGAATCAGCATGATCAGATCATTGAGTTTATAGTGACTCGATGCCATGATCTCACTGATATCCTGAACACCGGCTAACAATAAGGCGGGGGCATTGAATGGCTTGCCGCTCGGGTGGCGCTGGGTGATTTGTACGTTTTCTGTATCAGTATTCCCGAAAATCAGATCTTCCAGTACATCCTCATTAATGTGCGGCGCAGGTTCTGTTTTTGTTTTGTCAGTATCGTTCCCTTTATTTTTGTCGGAGAGCGCATTTACATTAGCCTGGAGCACTTTGGTTTCCTCAGTGGCATCCAGAATCAACTGATCCAGTTTTGGCTTGTCCAGGTTGAGCGATTTACCAAAACGGGTAATCAGTTTATTTTCAAGCTCCGCGCTCTCTGCTTTACCTATACCTAAAATAAGCGGTGTAGCTTTCTCGCTCAACTCAGCCGCTTGCTGCATCCACTCCTGCTTATTTTTAGGAGAATTCAGTGATCCGGGAGGTCTGTTCTTAAGTGCATTGATAATACTGACCGGAATATCCCATTGCTCCAGAATGGTTTCTGAAAATTTATCAAGACTGAAATTTAATACCTCCATTGATGCCTGCGCCGGTGTATGGGCGCCTTTTCCAATCAGTGTCATTATTTCCTGATATTTCTCATCATCATAGGCAGCCAGCAGAAGACGTCCAATATTCTTGAATAAAGCGGCAACCGCAATTTCTTCAGCATCCGGGAAATGACTGTGCCGGGCAAGCTCGCGACCGATCATGCTGGCAGCTAAAGCCTGGATCAATTCTGTGCGGACATATTCTGCCTGCTTGCCGGACATCAAGTCGACCAGAAGCATGGCCAGCGCACATGTCTTGACGGTATTAAAACCCAGCAGAAAAATTGCTTTGGTGATGCTGGTGATAACTTTAGTATTTGATGTGGCGCGGAAAGTTACTGAATTCGACAGGCGTAAAATTTTCTGGGTTAATGAGACATCTGACAAAACAAAGTAGGCCAGTTGTCGTATGGATTCATCACCGGAAGATGATAGCTGCACGATGCGAGAGATGGAACTGCCCAACGCGGGAAGATCGGAATCATTGTTAATCGCTTCCAGCAATCTGTCTTTTGTCGACAGTGGAGTATTTTTTTCTGTCGATGGGGCGTCAGAAATTATTGACAGCTCTTTTTCAAGCGATGGCGCGTGTGTTGATCCTGTCATAATAATTTATTAACTGAGAAAGAGAACAATATGCGTTAGGTGTAAATTTTTATATCAGCTTATGATACATCGGCACCAAATGGAATGAACTGATAAAAAGGTTAATAAATACTCCGTTTTTCAAAATAATTCTGATGATATTCTTCTGCGCGATAGAACTGAATGGCAGGTAGAATCTTTGTGACAATTGCGTGCTGCCAGCGCCCACTGTGCTGTAATGCGTCCATCGATCGTTTTGCAGCCGTTGCCTGTTCCGCCGTGAAGTAAAAGATAACGGAACGGTATTGTGTTCCGATATCCGCACCCTGGCGATCTAACGTGGTTGGATTATGGCAGTTCCAGAACGTATCCAGCAGCGTATCCAGTGCAACGGCATCCGGGTCATATTCAATTTTCACAACTTCGACATGGCCAGTAAGCCCTGTACAGACGCTTTCATAAGTCGGATTGTCGGTATACCCGCCCGAATATCCGCAGGTGACATGGCTGATGCCTTTGATGCGACGAAATGTCGCTTCAACGCCCCAGAAGCATCCTGCGCCAAAAATTATTTTTTCTATTGCCATGAATTAACCGGTCGGATCAGGTAAAGACTTAAAGAATGATGGAATTTCACAAGTTTGATCGATCCCACTCGTGGCGATTATTTGCCCCTTTCCTTGCGGACTTTCTCGATCAATGCATCAAGCACCTTGATGGTATCCTGCGGCGTGCCGCCCATCTTGGCACTGGTCAGGTATTTTCCATCCACAACCAGAGCCGGTACACCTGTTAATTGGTATTGCCGGGACATTTGAGTGGATTTTGATACCTGGTTCTGTACTCCAAATGAGCTATAGGCATTCTCAAATTTCTTCTTTTCAATGCCTTGTTTTTCGATCCAGTCAAATAAAACGGATTCTGTATTCAGGTCGATTTTGTCGCGATGGATTGCGTCATAGACCTTATCGTGTAAATGATCTGTTGCGCCGATGGCATCGATCGCATAAAACAGTTTTGTGGCGGGAACCCAGTTAGCACGGAAGATTGCGGGCACATAGCGGAAATTGACGTCACTGGCAATGTTTTTTAACCAGCCTTTAAGGTGTGGGTGCAGATTGTAGCAGTGTGGGCAGCCGTACCAGAAAAACTCGATGATTTCTATCCTGGTAGCATCCTGGGTAGGCTGTGGGTTGGCCAGAACGGTGTAATCTTTTCCTTCAACGATCTCGGCATGAGCCTTGGACAGATAGATTAGACTAACGCTTAACATTAGGAAAACCACGATTAGATGTCTGTAGCGGTTCATTCTTTCTCCTAAATTAATTTTCAAGATAGATTGTTTGGTTTTATTTTGTAAGCATACCATGCACAGCGTGTTGAAATTCTAATATAAAGCAAAGGGTAAGTGATATCTATTGTGTTTTGATAAGCTGGGTCTCAATGCTGTTTTCCTTGAGGGAAGCACGTACCGCATCGATCTCGTTCTTCTTCGTATACGGACCGACACGAACGCGGTACCAGATACCTCTTTCCGCCAGATCAATCGGCTGGACAGAAGCGATTACGCCGAGCAAGGCAAGCTTGGCTTTCAGATTCTCTGCCTCATCATTTTTCTTGAATGAGCCAACTTGAAGATAATATTTTTCTGCTGACTGGACATTGCTTGGCTGGGGCGCGGAAAGAGTGGGTGCGACTGCAACCGGAGAGCTGCTTTTGTTCTCGTTGCTGTATGCGTTCAACGTTGGACCGGTTTGTTTTTCAGCGGGTTTGGATTCTTTCACGCTGGTGGGTTCTTCTATACCCGGCAATATTTTATAAAAATCAAAACGGGGTTTTTCTTCGACTGGATTCTGTTTGTCCTGAAGGGTAATCAATGCGGGTGCCTTGGTTACATGCCCTGGGGAAGTTTCAGTTTCCTGTGCTGATTTAGCTTTTTCACCGGGTAGGAACGGGCTGGTTGCCTGGTTCAGGTACATCCATACACCAATAGCCGTGACAAGACCCAACGCATAACCAATAAAAATCCCCCAGATCAGTGAACCACCGGTTTCTTTTGTGGATTTTGGAGGGTTTGGCGATTTGTAATCTCGACTCATGACTATCCTTATGGGTTAAATCAGTTACATTTGATCAGGTGCGCTGACACCCAGTAACTTCAAGCCATTGCTCAACACCTGCCGTATCGAGGCGACCAGTGCCAGCCGGGCATGCAGTAACGGGATTTCGGGTACCAGGAAACGGGTTGAATTATAATAACTATGAAATTCACTGGCCAGTTCTCTGAGATAGAAAGCGATGAGATGAGGGGAATACTCCCTGGCAGCCATTTCCACAGTGTCCGGAAAATCAATTAGTTTCTGCAGCAGAGCGAGCTCGGCAGGACTGGAGAGTGCGCTGGTATCGACATTGGCCAAGCTGGCGATATTGCCATCCCATTGCGCCAGTACGCTGCAAACACGTGCATGCGCATACTGCACGTAGTAAACCGGGTTGTCATTGCTTTGTGATTTGGCCAGATCCAGATCAAAATCCAGATGCTGATCACTCTTGCGCATGACGTAAAAGAAGCGGGCGGCATCCTTGCCAACTTCCTGGCGTAATTCCCGTAAGGTAACAAACTCACCGGAACGCGTCGACATGGGGGCCTTTTTCCCATCCCGATAGAGCACGGCAAACTGTACCAGCGCGATTTCCAGTCTGGCCGGATCCAGCCCCAATGCCTGTAAGGCGCCTTTTACCCGCGCAATATAACCATGGTGATCGGCACCCCAGATATTGATGACCTGCTCAAAGCCGCGTTCAAATTTATTCAAATGGTAAGCGATGTCCGAAGCAAAATAGGTAAATTGCCCATTTTCTCTTTGGACAACACGGTCTTTCTCATCGCCAAAATCGGTGGAACGAAACCAGACAGCGCCATCCTGCTGATATAGGTAATTTTTCTCTTCAAGCAGTTGAATGGTGTGTGCGACCAGACCATTATCAAACAATGACTGTTCCGAGAACCAGGTATCGAATTCCACGCCGAATTCCATCAGATCATTGCGGCAATCACCCAGTTGTTCAGTCAGCACAAAATTGTGAATATAGGCATAATCCTGTCCCAGTATATTTTTCGCACTGGCGATTAATTGATCCAGTTGCTCATCCGTATCGGTGGCTGTTTCACGTGCGGTTTCGGGAAGACCATTCAGCAATACGCCGGGGTGGTGCACATAGCGATCCGCATGCGCCTGATGTATCAGCTGCGCCATGGTTTTGACATAATCGCCCTGATACGCATTCTCCGGAAAAGGAATACGAATGTGATTGATCTCCAGATAACGCAGCCAGGTGGAGAGCGTCAGGATATCCATCTGCCGTCCCGCATCATTCACATAGAATTCACGTGATACGTTAAAACCAGCTGCTGTCAGTATATTGGCAAGACTGGCACCGATCGCTGCGCCACGGCCATGACCGACGTGCAATGGCCCGGTTGGGTTTGCTGACACAAATTCCACCTGAATCTTTCTGCCCTGGCCAAAGTGACTGTTGCCAAATTCAGATTGGCTTTGTAAAACGTGTTGCAGGTATTGCTGTTTGGCTGAATGCTTGAGGAACAGATTGATAAATCCCGCGCCCGCCACTTCAATTTTCTCCAGATAAAGGGAAGTGGGCATCTTATCGATCAGTAACTGGGCGACTTCACGCGGATTCTTACGCAGTGGCTTTGCCAGTTGCATGGCCAGATTACAGGAGTAATCGCCATGATCCGCCTGTTTGGTGCGTGATAATTCGATGCGGATTGAAGCATCCGGTGGTGTTATGTCACGGGTTGCCTGGCTGAGAAGCTCGGCACAGTGTGTTTTAAAATGAGGGTGAGCCGATGAAGTCATAGTCAGGAATGAATAGTATCAATATGTCCAGTGATCCGGAGAGTTGCATTGTACGGTATAAAATGGGTTATTCTTCTCTGAAACATTCCATTCATTTTATCAGGTGTGTCAATCAAACCACAGACTGCTGGCGATGTGTTTCAAACAGGCAGATGCCTACACTGACAGAAACGTTCAAGCTCTCCACGCTGCCGAGCATCGGGATACGCACCAGCTGGTCGCAGGATTCACGCGTCAGGCGCCGCAGGCCTTTTTCTTCCGCACCAAATACCCAGGCAACCGGTCCCTTGATCTGAAAACGGGTCAGATCATGGTCTGCATCCTCCGCCGTGCCAATGATCCAGATTCCCTGATCCTTTAATTGTTTCAGCGTGCGGGATAAATTGGTAACCGCGATATAGGGAACGGTATCTGCCGCGCCGCTGGATACTTTATAAACGGTTGAGGTCAGCCCGACCGCCCGATCCTTGGGCGCAATCACGGCATGCACGCCAAACGCATCGGCGACGCGCAGGCAGGCGCCCAGATTATGCGGATCCTGAATGCCATCCAGTATTAACAGACGTGCCGGTTCGGTCAGTGTATCCAGTACATCGCTGATATCGACATAATTGCGCGTCACATCGATATTGGCCACAACACCTTGATGACGGTCGTTACCGGCCATGCTGGTCAGCCTTGTCCCGTCACAGGAGATCAGATGGATTTTCTGCGTTTCGGCGAGCTTGATTAAACCGCGAACCCGTTGATCGCTGCGGGTGGCATCGACAAATATCTCTTTGATACTATCCGGGTTTTGCCGTAAACGGCTGGTGACCGCATGAAAGCCGAAAATAAGACGGGTGCTGGACATAATTCTTGACGGCCTGAGAATGTTGCTGACAGGTGTTGAAAAGCTATCTTTGCCGCGCATCGGCTGTATCGGAAAAGGTTTTTCAACATTCTGCTAAGCGTTTACTTAACAAAAGAGATATGAATGAAAAATAGAAGCGTGTTACGGACGGGCTCCGATTTTCTCGCTCAGTACACACAATCCATGCTGCTATTGTAAAACAATTTCAGGGGCTAGAGCGATTTCTTGCCTTTGCCTGATTTCTTGTTTTTTACGGGTGTTTTTGTCCTGGGGCGCTCCGGTTTCTTTGCAGGTTCGGCCAATACAAAATCAATTTTGCTGGTTTCCAGGTCAACGCGAACCAGCTTCACCCGTAACCGATCGCCCAGACGGAATTGCTTGCCGCTCCGCTCACCCAGCAACGTATGCTTGATAGCGTCAAAATGGAAATAATCGCTGGGCAGTTCAGAAATATGGATCAATCCTTCCACATACACATTATCGAGTGCGACAAATAAGCCAAACCCGGTCACACTGCTGATTACGCCGTCAAAACATTCACCGATCCTGTCCTGCATGTAGAAGCACTTCAGCCACGATTCAACATCCCGCGTTGCATCGTCGGCCCGCCGCTCCGTCAGTGAACAATGTTTACCCAATTCCTGCCAATCTCCGGGAATGTATGGCTTCCCGTCGAGCACCGCCTTGATCGCGCGGTGGATCAATAAATCGGGGTAGCGACGGATGGGGGAGGTAAAATGCGTGTAGGAGTCATAGGCAAGTCCGAAATGTCCGGCGATGTCAGGACTGTAAACAGCCTGCTGCAGGGATCTTAACATGACGGTTTGCAGCAGTTGTGCATCGGGCCTGTCTTGTATTGTCAGCAGGGTTTCCGCGTAATCCTTGGCGTTGGGCTTGTTTTTGCCACCCAACTGAATGCCGAATTCCTTCAGAAAATTACGCAGTGCTTCAATTTTCTCGGGGGACGGATTGTCATGGATGCGATAAAGCGCTGTCTGCCTGTGTTTCTGCAGGAAATCTGCGGCACACACATTGGCGGCCAGCATGCATTCCTCAATCAACCTATGGGCTTCCGTGCGTTGTACCGGTTCGATCTTGTCGATTTTCCCCTGGTCGTTAAAGAACATCTGCGTTTCGGTGGTTTCAAAATCAATCGCACCGCGTTTTTTGCGTGCTTTAAGCAGCGCCTTGAATAATTTGTGGAGTCGTTGCAGGTGCGGCAAGAGCTTTGTATGTTCCTTGGCTTCCGCACCTTTTGGATTGGCCAGCATGGCCGCAACCGTGTGATAGGTCAGGCGGGCATGGGACAGCATGACAGCGGGGTAAAACGTATAATCGAGCACATCGCCATTCGCCTGGAACTGTATTTCGCAGACCATGCACAGCCGGTTTTTATCCGGATTGAGCGAACACAACTCATTCGACAGCGCTTCGGGCAGCATGGGAATGACACGGCGCGGGAAATAGACCGAGTTCCCGCGATTCAGCGCCTCCCGATCAATGGCATCGTTGGGTTGCACGTAATGACTGACATCCGCGATGGCCACATATAGCCGATACCCCTTGCCGTCTTCTTCACAATAAACCGCATCGTCGAAATCACGGGCGGTCTCGCCATCGATGGTAACCAGCGGTAAATGGCAGATATCCTTGCGCCCCGCCATTTCTTTTTTTAATACATTTTTGGGAAACTTGGCCGAGAGTTTCTCGATCTCAGGAGGAAACACATAGGGAAGATCGTGTTTGCGCAAAGCGATCTCAATCTCCATCCCCGGGGCACTGTAATCGCCAAGAATCTCAATGATCTTGCCGATGGGCTGCGACTGCTTGTTAGGCTGCTGAATGATCTCGACGATGACAATCTGGCCTGCACTGGCCTGTAAGGAATGCTCCTTGGAAATCAGAATATCCTGGCTGATACGTTTGTTTTCAGCCACCACAAATAGAATGCCGTGATCGATATGCAAACGGCCAACCAGTTGCGTATTGGTATATTCGAGGACTTCGACAATCGTGGCTTCCCTGCGCCCACGCCGATCCAGCCCGGTTTCGCGCACCAGAACCTGATCGCCGTGCAGCGCCTTATGCATTTCTTTCGCACTGAGGAACAGATCGGGGCTGCCATCATCAGGAATCAGGAAGCCAAATCCATCCGCATGACCCTGCACCTTGCCCTTGATCAGATCCAGTTTCTCCATGACGCAGATATCGCCTTTGCGGTTACGGAAAATCTGGCCTTCACGCATCATCGCGCTCAACCGGCGATTGAAAATCTCGTGTTCTTCTTTGGTGATCTCCAGCAGGCCTTGTAAAACCGGCTCCGAGACAGGAATCCCTTCTTTCTTTAAAATCTGCAGAATATATTCCCGGCTGGGCAGCGGGGACTCGTAGCGTGTTTTTTCACGCTTGAGGAAAGGATCGAGATTACGCAGTTTCTGATTTTTCTTAATTGACAAAACAATGATTTCCTATAGAATTACGCGTTCTTTGGCAACCTGATCAGGTTGCCGCATTGCCCAGATGGCGGAATTGGTAGACGCGCATGGTTCAGGTCCATGTGCCTTCGGGTGTGGAGGTTCGAGTCCTCTTCTGGGCACCATCAACAACTGATAGGTTGTTGAATGTTAAGCTGATGTTGTTATTATTCAAAAATCCTATACCTAAGACTATACCAAAAAAAGAGTTACTGTAATTTTCTAGGTCTCAGATTGCCTACAGTTTAGGTACTCCACCATAACCTATCGGATCTTAATCTTACATCACATTCTCTGATGTTGTATATTTTAAATATAAGGGTAAAAAGGAAAATTTAAATACACTGGAAATTGCATACCCAAATTTTACTGGGTGCAATATTTTAGAGTGAACATCGGAAATTATAGGGTAAAGTAACAAGCGATAAAAACACCTACCACATGAACGGGTTATAATCTATTAGCTGTAATTCGGATAATTTAGAAGTTTCCAGTATCCTTATCGCTTGCAATCAAGCAATCAAAGCTCTCTAAGGCGCTTCTGAGATCGTTTATACATTTTCGCCTTTTTGATCTGCACCAACGAACTATTTCAGTTCCGCTTCAGAGGGTTTGTCTTCAACCCAACCCCATATTCACATATAGTCGACAAGTGAACAGGTGTTAGTCACTTGCACCGCCACCCTTGTGGAATAACGTATTTGTCCATAACTTTCGTAAATCAAAGACGCAAAAAAATACGCTTTCGGGGTGGATTGCCGCTTCGTATTAGGTGTTACTGGCACTTTACGAAAGACATGGCATCAACGAGTTAACTCAGAAGTGGCGATTTGACTTGATATTTAGAATAATGCACAACTTGAACGGAATATAAATATTGCTTTAAATAAATCTATGGAAAAGCTGAGTATAATTATAACTCAATGATAAATATCACATAATTATGGTGTTAAATAATTAATCAATCTAAGGGAAACCCTTAGAAAACATATAACTTAATTATGCTAATCAAGATTTTTCCACAAACTTATCCACAGAAAATGTGAGTAATTAAAATTCCTTATACTAAATAAAATGATATCTTTAAAACTGAAAGTTAATTCTATGAAAAGCTATCCAATGAAAAAAATCCTTATGGCTATTTGTGGTAGTTTAATATTAGTTTCCTGTACATGGGTTAAGGTTACATCGAAGGGTGAAGGCGTGTGATTGGTGCGATCAGTCAGAACAGTCGAGTCATGCCAGAAACTGGGGAAAGTGAATACTAAAGTTGTCAGTAAAGTGGTGTTTAGCCGTGATACAGAAAAGATTGCAGGTGAGCTTGCCGATCTTGCACGTAATGAGGCGGCTTTGATGGGCGGCAATACGATTGTTCCCATTTCGGGAATTAATGATGGCAGATGTAGCTTCGGTGTCTATCAATGTTTTCCAACCAGAACACAATGATCGGCATATCCGTATCGATAAATCGCAATTTTGTGCGAGTCTGGACAATTGTTGATGTGGCAATAAATTAAACCGGTTTTTGCAAAATCCCAGCATGGATTGAATGATGGTGGTCTCAATAGCAAACACATTAATAATCTGTTAGTTTAGGCAAAATGTATTTGTAGCCCCCCATAACTTGAACGGAGAAATCCAAAGGGTGTATTTATAAACATAGTATTGCAGCGGAAAAGCCGCTGAATACGGCGCTATATGTAAAACTAGTTAAATTATTTTGATATGGAAACAAGGAAGGATAAAGAAACAAATGAATTTCTCGATCCTGAAGATTGGCACAAATTTATTAAGTATTTATCAAATACCAATCGTTTTATTCTTTCAGAATATTGGGAAAAGTTTGTTAATACTATAATTAACACAGCTCACAAAAGAACCAAAACACTTAAAAAAAACAAAACACTGTTCCGCGCGAGGATTGGCACAAGTTGGGTAGAGTTTGATAATGGAGACAGCGATTCTTGTCCAATTCCTCCGGATCAAATGGGCCCTCCTCCAATAGATATTGCAAGGGCTGGCCGTTTAAATCCTGAGAGGATTCCATATTTATATCTTGCCTCAACAATCAATACGGCAGTAGCTGAAGTAAGGCCGTGGATTAAATCTGAAGTAACAATAGGCTGCTTCAAGATTGCTTCAGATTTGAGGATTCTTGATACCTCGCATGATAAGCCTAATGATCTGCCGTCCTCTTATGAATGGAATATGAACGAAGAAGGCTTTGATATTAGAAAGCGACTAAATCACAGTTTTACACCAGCTGAAAAAGAAAAATGCATTTGGGGTGGTATAAACACTACCTTTTCAAAGCCGATATCACCAAACGATTCTCCATTGAAGTACTTACCTACACAATTTCTATCGGAAAAACTAAAAGCAGAAGGGTACGACGGAATCGCCTACAGAAGCTCTCTTAACGAAAATGGATACAATATTGCACTCTTTGATTCTCAGAAGGCTAAATGTATCAAGTGCCATATGTGTGAAATCAAGAAGGTAACATATGATTATGAAGAATCAGGCAATGCAATTTATCTATCAAATGACGGCAAAAATCTCTATCCTAGAATCGTGAATATTGAGCCTTTAGATGACGATAACCGCGAAAAGCAAGGCTCTGATGGAGAAAAATCACATACCAAGGCTAATTCAGTCGATGCAAAAAGTCGCGCGACTGATTAGCTGAGTTGTGTATGTATATATATATATGAGATTAAAATCAAAAACTTAGTAAACCAGTTACCAGATTTATCCGATTTGGTGAATCAAAGAGATTACGTATTATCTGAGTCATTACTTCACTGTTTCTCCCCATCTCAATCCCGGATGTTGTAAATGCCGGATCAATTCTCCGCCATTGAGCAAAAGCTGACTGGAATTAATGAATCGAAATATAGCCAATTCTTCTCTGCCTAAGCGCTGGTTTTCCCAATTGCTTTAATCCGAATTGCATTACCGGTTACTCAAAACCACCCGGTATCGCGCGTTGCCGCTTGCCAGTCTGTCCAGTGCTTCATTCACTTGATCAAAGCGGAAGATTTCGACGATGGGTTCGATTTTGTGTTGTTCTGCGAAGCGCAGCATGGTTGCTATGCTGGCAGGGCTGCCGACGGGGGAGCCTGAAACGGCGCATTGATTGGCGATCAGCGGGAATATGTTGATGTCCAGCGGTTCAAGCGGTACGCCGAGGAAATGCAGGCGGCCTTTGGGGCGCAGGGTTCCAACATAGGCGTTCCAGTCCAGTTTGACATTGACGGTTGCGAGAATCAGGTCAAACCGGTTTGCTGCGGCGGCCAGTTCGTCCGGATTTTTCGTATTCAGCACATCGTGTGCGCCCATCGACAGGGCTTCTTTCTTTTTGTCGTCGCTGGATGTGAAGGCGGTAACCCGGCAGCCCCATGCTCTCAAGAATTGCAGTGCGATATGTCCCAAACCGCCGATGCCGATGACGGCGACATTGGCAGTGGACGGGATGTTGAATTGCAGGAGCGGGTTGAAAACGGTGATGCCGCCGCAGAAAAGCGGCCCCGCGCTTTGCACATTGAGACCATCCGGCAATGCCACAACACTGGCGGCATTGGCGCGCACTGTGTCGGCAAAGCCGCCGTGCCGGCCTACAATAGTGGATTCCGATTGGGCGCAGAGGTTGTGGTCACCGGACAGGCAACTGTGGCAGGTCATGCAATAACCGGCATGCCACCCCAAGCCGACGCGCTGTCCCAATGCTAGATTTTGTACATGTGCGCCCTTGGCCGCTATCGTGCCGATGATTTCGTGCCCCGGTACGAAGGGGTACTGCGTGATTTCCCAGTCGTTGTGCAGCATGCTCAGGTCGCTGTGGCAAATTCCGCAAGATTCGATTGCGATCTCAACATCGTGATCACCCAGCAGTCCGGGATCGTATTCAAATGGTTGAAGTTTTCCACCGGATTCAAATGCTGCATAAGCGCTGATCATGGGTTTTCCTTTCACAGTAATGGGTTAATTCTGGCTATCAGGAGGTGTTTTGCAAGAACTCCACAGATTTTTATTATGAAAAACATGCTGGCAATCATTTATTATCACTGTTTTTTGTAAAACGGTGCATGTTTCTGGTTGGTTGCAATTTTTCCGCTGTGGCGGCAGAGATATCGCTTTTGGGTACTGGCTGGTTCCGGCTGGCTCTTTGAATGGAGCGGCATACACTATACACAATCACAACTTTCAGGGTATAAAAAATGGATTACAAAATATTATTGACGGTTTTTGCCACCGTGTTTATTGCGGAGCTGGGTGACAAGACGCAACTGGCTACGATGTTGTTCGCCGCAGATAAGGAGGTCAGCAAGCTTACAGTATTTATTGGTGCATCATTGGCGCTGATTGCGACCTCAGCTATCGGTGTGCTGGCGGGCAGCGTGATTTCTGATTATATCAGCGAGAAACACCTGCACATTATCGCCGGCATGGGGTTCATTGTTATCGGGGCGTGGACGCTGGTGAAAGCATAAAGACAGACAGGTGACGCCGGTTTTTCCTGTCAGCCGGAATGATGGTTTAACGTAAGACAGTGTTATTTTGTTTTCTTGAAGCGGAGGGTTACGCAGACACCGCTGGTTTTATTATTTTCAATCGAAAACTCACCCCCGTAAACCTGAATGATATCCCTAACGACAGCCAGGCCGATGCCGTGACCGGGTGTGGATTGATCAGCGCGCACCCCGCGTTGTGAGATTCTGGCAATTTCATGGGGCTGGATGCCGGGGCCATCATCCTTGATTTGTAAAATCACTTGATCGTGTTCGCGGCGGGCTGACAGGTTGATATGATGCCGACACCATTTGAAGGCATTGTCGACAAGATTGCCCAGTAATTCCATTAAATCACCTTCGTCAATGCGCAAACTGATCGTGTCATCGATCTCGATGGTGATGGCGGGATGTTTGTCACGATAAGCTTTTTCAACCGTATTGACGATCCTGTCAACGGTTGGACGTAAATTTATCAGGCTCAGGCTCGGGGAGCTGCTGGCAGTCGCAGCGCGGCGTAACTGGTACTGGATGATGTTATCGATGCGCTGAATCTGTTCCTGAATCATTTTATGTTTGGATTGCTCGTCATCGTTGCTGTTCACTGCACCTTGTAGAACAGCCAGAGGTGTTTTGAGGCTATGCGCCAGATCTGCCAGTCCGTTGCGGTATCGTTTCTGCTGTTTGTGTTCGTGGTTGATCAGGGAATTGATGCTGTCGGTCAGCAGTTTTAATTCGCTCGGATAGTTGCCTTTCAGGTTCTCCTGCTGGCCGGATTCGATGGCTGCCAGTTCAGTGGAAACCTTGCGCATCGGTTGCAGACCCCAGCGTAATACGCCCATTTGCGTGGCCAATAACAACACAGTCATCACGGCGAGCCATCCCCACAGATCTTCGCGATAACGTTCTATCTGTGCTTCGAACAGTGCCGTATTCGTAATGACGGTGAAGGTAAGTGGATAGTCGCCGGATTGTGTTTCCCAGACAATGCTGTAGTTGTAAATAAAGTGGGGTTTGTTATCAATCAGGATCTGGGCAAATTCCTTTTTCCCCTTTTCAAAGGAGGAGGTCGCCGGAATCTGTTCATTGAGCGACGAAGTGGATCGCCAGGCAATGGTATTTGCGTGATCAACGATGAATGCGTAAGTATCAGAATTCACGTGGCCAAATTCGGCATCGAGCAGATTGGTCGGTACATCCAGCTTGCCGGATTCATCAACTTCCGCATCGCCCATTAACATGAGTGCCTTTGCGAACAGGCGATCCTGCACGCCCAGTCGTGCGCTGTCATAAAATGCGCGATCCAGTGCCAAGGCAATTCCGACAATGAAAATCAGTAAAACCAGGGTTGCACTGAGCAGGATGCGCCGACTTAAAGACATCATGAAGACTTATTGCATTCCAGGGTAAAGCGGTAGCCTCGTCCCCGCATGGTTTCAATGGGATTCAGAGTGCCGTCGGGGTCCAGCTTGCGGCGCAGGCGGCCGACCATGACTTCCAGTACATTGCTGTCACGGTCTTCATCATGTGGATACAGGTAATCCGACAGTGTCTGCTTGGAAAGGGTTTCGCCATGGTGGCGCACCAGTTCTTCCAGCAAGCGGTATTCAAAGGATGTCAGCTCAATGCTTCTCTCATTAACGGTGACGGATTGGGCCGATACATCGATAGCGATGGGACCGCATTTCAATAATGTCTGCGGTATGCCCGTCGAGCGGCGAAGCAGGGCTTTCACTCGTGCTTCCAGCTCTTCCATCTGGAACGGTTTGGTTAAATAGTCATCAGCCCCCATTTCCAGTCCCGTCACTTTATCCTGCCAACTGCTTCTGGCTGTCAGGATTAAAATGGGGAGCAGGCTGCCCTGTTCGCGCAGTGCTTTGACTATTTCCAGTCCTGACTTGCCGGGTAGCCCGATATCAATAATGGCCGCATCCACCGGGTATTCATTGGCAAAGAACAATCCTTCCTCGCCATCGCCGCATGTATCAACCATATAACCGTCTGCTTCCAGCTTCTGGCGAATCTGGGCCTGTAATTTGATTTCGTCTTCAATAACCAGGATACGCATAGGTTTTATTTATCGAGTAGGTAGGATTGTACCGTCAGTGGCATTGATTACAACGGTGTGTATGATGCCTTTCTGGTTGAGTATTTTGATACGGTAGGTGTCATCCACATGATTGATGGCCAATACGCGACCACTGAAATGTTGCTGTGCGATAACAATTGCTTTCTGCTGTGAGATGCTGGTCTGTTGATTGCTGGTCAGGGGTTGAGCGGAATGGCTATGTTGCTGACCCGCAGTTGCTTGAAACATAAAGCTCATCAAAAAGATTGCAGCCATTAATGTTTTCCATAATCTTTTCATCATAGAGCAGCCCTGTACGCAAGATATTGAAACAAAGCGGCAAGAAGCGGTGTATTTCACCCCTTGCCGAGTGTTCTTGTCATCAGTAGCGTAACATAAAGCTTGCATTTCCGGTATTGATGCCAAACGTCACATTACCTGGGTAGCCATAAACCGGTGCTGCTGGGTAATAGTTGTAGGCAGGCTGAGGATAATATTGGCGGTTGTAATAAACACGGGGTTGATTATAGATAACCCGGTATCCATTATCATAATGCCTGTGTGCATGATGGTGGTGATGACCGTGGTGGTGGCCATGACCATGATGGCCTCTGCCAGCCTGAACTGAAGTTGCTGCACCCAGCGTTAATCCAGCCAGCACTATGAGTGCTAAACCGATTGATTTGATTTGAGTGGTTTTCATTGAGTGCCTCCGTTTTGTTTGGTTATTCATATTCATTTCCGATGGCATCACTGTATACAAATGAATATGAATACTGGCTGAACGAGTTACGAAGGCTGAAAATTTTTTGCAAGGAATTTGTAGAGCGGTGTTTCGGTGTGATTCTTTGGAAAAGAAATAGAAGTAATCTGGTTGTTCCAGATACTGATGGTCCAAGTGGCGTCCCCAACGAGATTCGAACTCGTGTTGCCGCTGTGAAAGAGCGTTATATTGTGATATTATGTACGATATTGGATGTTGTTGTTCAGTTATATATTGATGTATATATTGATAAAAACAAAATTTGTATCTATACTGATCCAATACAATCCCAGAGCATATATTACGCACGGATTACGCACGGATTATTGGAGAGGGCATGGCAAGATCAGCAAGAAACTCAAAATTAGACACTAGAACAGCACGACTCAAATTGCCAGAAGGCGTTCGTGTATATATTACTGTTGGTGAAGGTTTTGCGCTTGGTTATAGACGGACTACCAAAGGCTATGGAACATGGGAAGTTCGATATCGAATAAATGGAAAATATTTATATCAAGCTTTAGGTAATGCCGATGATTACCAAGAGCCTGATGGAGTAGAAGTTTTCACTTATTTTCAAGCCCAAGACAAAGCAAGAGAGATTGTAGAGCAAGTTAAATGCAGTAGCGGAATAATAATTAAACCAATTACAGTTGAAGACGCAGCTGCTGCATATTTAAAGTGGTATGAGGTAAATCGCAAAGCATACAAAGAAACAAAAAACACCATAGATGCTCACATTTTGCCAACTTTTGGGAAAATTCTTGTTACTCAAATAACTACCAATCAGATCAAACATTGGCATCAGAAATTAGCCATAACACCTCCGCGCAGGCGTACTCAAGCATTGCTCAAACAGAAATTTGGTGATGTCCCGAAAACCGATCAAGGAAAGCGCTCTCGCAAATCAACTGCCAATAGAATACTTACTGTGCTAAAAGCAATACTTAACAAAGCATTTAATGATGACTTCGTGAAGGACGATACGCCTTGGAGAAAGGTAAAGCCATTTCCAAATACTGACGAACCAATAACGCGTTTTTTAACAACTGTCGAATCAATAAGACTGATAAATGCCAGTCCTGTCGATCTGCGTGAACTTATTAAGGCGGCGTTATTTACCGGCGCCAGATTCGGGGAGTTGGCTAGACTTCAAGTGAAACACGTCAACATTGATAGTGGTATGATTTACATCACGCCAGAGGCAAAATCAGGTAAGGGACGGCATATACCACTTCATTCAGATGCAATTGATTATTTCCAAAGTCTCATTGCGGGAAAAGTTGGGCAAGATTACGTTCTTGTCAAGATTGATGGTAAGTTATGGGGTAAAAATCATCAGGTTAGACCGTTGTTAGAGGCATGTAAGGTAGCTAAGATTGAACCATCAATTAGCTTTCATGAGCTACGTCATACTTATGCATCAATGCTCGCACAACGTGGAGTTGATCTTCTTATAATCTCAAAATTGCTAGGCCATGCAGATATTAGGATTACTAGCAGACATTACGCTCATCTTTGTGATAAAACCCTAAAGGACGCGGTAGATAAATTATCGAGCTTTGGGCATATTAAAGATGAAAAAGTCGTGGCTATTACTCTAACCGCATAATAGCAATTAATCTTTCATCGCTTAACAAATACCAGACCGATAAACTATCTATATGAACAAGCAATGCTTCGGCAAAGCAAAAGAGTTGATCGACGCAGCGAATAGCGAAGACCCGAACAGGGAAATCAGTGAAGGGAAAAATTGGCCGAAAGAACTACTTTACTCACGACGCATGTCAGACATGCTAGATCGCTACGCACCTGATGCCGATGATGTAATGAAACTGGCGGTGAGTGCTCAGCATATCCAACGCTGGAAATCGCCACGCAGTGATTATCCGATGGATCGTAAGAGCTATCATCAATGGCGAGCTGGGTTGTACAAATTTCATGCCGATACTGTTGCTGACTTGCTGGTTAAGGCTGGATATGAAAATGAATTTATTGCTCGTGTAACACAGGCTGTTGGAAAGAAATCGCTTAAAGCCAATCCTGACACCCAGCTATTGGAAGATGTTGCCGGGCTGGTTTTCTTCGAACATTATCTGCTTGATTTCGCTGGCAGACACCCTGAATACGACGAACAGAAATGGGTTGATATCATTCAAAAAATCTGGAAAAAAATGTCCGCTCAAGCTCACCAATTCGCACTCGCTGGACATTTCAAGTTGCCGGATTCACTGGATCCACTGATCAGGAAAGCAGTATCTGAATAAATCAGGGTTCTGTTGCACTAGGGTCTGTTGACATTTCACATAGGTAACCATAGATACCCACATGCCATAGCGACCATGCTTTCGTAATTTCTCTTCAGCTTATCGTATCTTGTTGCCACTGCGCGATAGTGTTTTAGCCTTGCAAATGCATTTTCCACCAAATGCCGATATCTATACAAACCCCAATCCATATCCGCATTACCCTTCAAAGAGTTGCGCTTTCTCGGTATCACAACCCTGGCTCCCTTCTTCGTTATCTGCTCCCGTATATGCTCGCTGTCATAACCCTTATCCGCAACAATCACTTCCACGTCAGGTAACCCGGCAATCAAATCCGGTGCTACAGAACAATCATTGACTTCTCCACCGGTAATTTCAAACTCAACCGGCAACCCATAGCTATCAACCACCAAGTGAATCTTCGTGGTATTCCCGGCACGACTTTTACCGATGGCCTGCGGCTCCTTACCAGCCGCTCCTGCACTATGCTGGTGTGCCTTAACATAGCTGCCATCAATAAATTCCCATTCCCAGTCAGAGTCAATGACCAGCGCCTTATAAACCTTGCCCCACTTGCTACTGGATGACCAGGCATTGAATCTTTTGTAGATGGAATTCCATCTACAAAAGCCTCGGGCAAGTCTCGCCACGGGCAACCAACCCGCATTCGATACAGCATACCTTCTACCGTCATGCGCAGATTGCGCTTGTTATAAATGGCTTCTTGAAGCAGAATCTTCTCCAGCTTCGACCAGAACTCATCACTGAGCATCAAGCGGGGCATCGCAAACTCGTCTTATTGGTGGTATAGGAACCTCAATATTACGAGTTTGCTTCTTCTTATTAAATACTTACTCCAATTGTCAACAGACCCTAGCAAATATGCAGGTTCTTAAATTGACTATTCGATCATTTGATATGTGAATCTTCTTCCTTACAGACGCCGTAATTTAAATTACGCTACGTATTTCCCGAACAATCACCTTCGCCAGTTCGCTGACGCCGGGCTGTACGACTTGCGGAGATGTGGCCAAATTCCGGATAATTTCTCCTTGTCGCTGACCAGCAACTCCGCCGTAGCTTAGAAATGTTGTTAACACTTTTTCATGCCCAGGATTCTGACTTCATGCTTTGAAGTGTTCGGGAGTTTTGCAGACTTCTTCACCAAATCGAACGAGAGTGTTTCTAAAGCTGTGCCGGTTGGAATTGGCAAACCAGCATCGGTAAACGCTTTTTGGGAATATTGTGCGTATCGGTGTAGCAGGGGAGAGGATCAAAAGCACTTCATCTACATGAATTATTGCGACTTCCCTGGCTCATAATCAAGGTAATTCAGCTTTTAAATTTTGATCACTTGCCAGAGTGTTTGACGCTATTTCCATTTTTCATATAGATTTATTTTTTGAATATTTATTCTTCCAAAAGGACCACTATGCTTGAAGGGATGTCAACCTCTATTGGCTATATTGCTGCCTTTCTCACAACCGCTGCCTTCGTGCCACAGGCCTATCACTCTTGGAGAACACGTGATCTGTCAGGCATCTCGCTGCCGATGTACGCTATGTTCACTCTCGGCGTCGGGTTCTGGCTGTTCTACGGCTATCTGATTGGTAGCGTGCCTGTTATATTAGCCAACCTGATAACGTTCTTATTGTCCAGTATGGTGCTCGGTCTGAAAATTCAGCAAATTATAGTCCTACGTGTCAATCGCTGACTTTGTCGGCGGTTTGTAAGCCTCTATAGTAACTTGAACAGCTTGAGTAAAGAGATAAGCCACCTTGTGTCATCAATTGATTAGCATGGCTTGTTCTCAAAAGTTATTGAGAAGCTCATCTCCACTGAATAAAATCTCTACTCTTATGGTCCAACAGGACTGCAGCGTAAAAGTTAAAAAAGGTGTCACCTTTGGCCAGCCATACTGGAGTCAGGAGAAGCAAAGTCACACAAGGATATCGCGCGCTGTCCGCGAAGGGATTGACAGCAGCTACGTCAGTCGCGTGGTTAATTTAACTACGCATGCGCCAGACATCATCACTGCGATTCTGGGTAATAAATTACCGAATGACATAACACTGTTTGATTTGGCAGTTGATCCGCCGATGCTGTGGGAGGAGCAGCGGGAGCAGATTAAAACTGCTTTATCTACATAACCTATTGTTATTAATTAAAGATAATAAAGGAAATTCAATTTTTAAATTTTGATCTCTTATCAGAGAGTTTGACACTCCATCGAGTTTCATGTAGGTTTATTTGATAAGAGAAAAAGGCTTTAGTTTTCCTATTTAGCTGGATCAACCTTCGGAAAAGGAAAGAACTATGAATTTGTCTGAATACATCTACGTTACCAGCCGTCCCTATAGTTCTCTTTTGAAGGAATTAAATATCTGGGGAAAGCTTTTCTCATCCAAACAACTTGCATTCAACATGCAGTTACAAACCGAGTCCAATTGGTGCTGGGCTGCAACTTCAACAAGCGTATCTCATTTCTATTGGTTATGGAGCACCTGGACTCAATGTCGGGTAGCAAACGGAGAGCTTGGTCATAGCGATTGTTGTAATAGCCCTGTGCCATCGGCTTGCAACGTTCCCTGGTATCTCGACAGAGCGCTGACTCGCACCAACAACTTTGTTAGCATAATGGGACAAGCCAGCTTCCAGCAGGTTAAGGATGAAATCGATGCCGGCCGACCAGTGGGCGCCAGAATCGGGTGGAACGGTGGTGGCGGTCACTTCATGGTCATCTACGGCTACAGCCGCGTACTCAATTTGGAGTACTTTGATATTGATGATCCGATATACGGCAAGAGCCACCTTTCGGTACCTGATTTTGCAAGTAACTATCAGGGAAGCGGCACTTGGACCCACACCTATTTCACTAAGAGCTATTTCAAATTGCCAATAAAATATCTGATTCCAATCGAACTGATTCTTCGTTGCGTTTGGGAAGCCCGTCCGCTATTACAATTAAAACAGGGAAAAATCTCAACAATGGAACTACCGGAAACGCGTGCATTGCGGGAGGCCGAGGATGAAAAGCGCGCTGCCCTCGGTATGGCCCATCGCGTATATTCACTCGGCCTGGATTCATTATTGAACAGGCGTGAAGCGGTGCTGGAACCTGTGGCGCTCCGGGTTATTGAAACGGTTGGAGAAACCCCGCAAGCCTTTTTCGACGTCAGCGAGGAGGACGAACCGCGCGTCCTGCGAATGTCCGCAGCAAAAGATCAATTGGATATATATGCCCGAGGTCTAAAAGAAATTCTTAGGATAAGTGATGAAGGGGGTCAGGAGGTTGAGTTACGGTTATTCCGCATGCCGGCGCTTAATTTCGAGGCATTGTGGCTCAATTATGAAGGCGAAGGAAAGGACGTGCTTGTCCCAATACGTACGGTGGGTCGGCTGGCTCAATATAAAGCAGTGCCTTTGAATGAGGCTTTGGATGCATTACGGGATGCAGCGAAGCCGCTGGTAAATATGGATGACACCATGGGAGCATAGGGCGCATGTAGTGCCTTCCTTGGATTGAGAACTATAATTAAGCAAAGTGGATAATTGTTGTAAGGAAATCTGACTAAATTAACTATAGGTAGTATTTCTATATCTTTGGAAATATTACATTCGTTCATCTTGCTGTGCTAACTTCCCGCTTCGGTCCTTTTCATATTACTGAGGTCAAATTACGCATTTCCCGAGCTAACTCTTTCGCCAGCTTAATGACATCCGGATGTGCAGCCTGAAGAGGTGTAGCCAACTCCTGGATGATTTCTCCTTGGCGCTGGCATGCAACCCCGCCATAACTTAAAAAAGTCGTTAATACTTTTTCGTGGCCCAGATTCTGACTCCATGCTTTGAATTGTTCCGGTGTTTTGCAGACTTCCTCACCAAGTCGAACAAGCGTGTTTCTAAAACTGTGTGGGTTAAAATACGGCAAGCCAGCATCGGTAAAGGCTTTTCGGAATATTGTGCGTATCGGTGTGGCATTGCTCCAGTGTTTGCGATCAAGGCCGCCTGTCTCAAACTGCATAGATGCGCCAAGTGCAATACGGGTCGCTGGAAATAGTGGATCGTCGTTGCCCGAGAGTTTTTCTTTACGCAAATACGCAATCCACTCCGCTACAATCGTGCGAATTTCATCACCTACGGGAAAAAAGAAGGTGTTGAAGGTTTTGCTGAATTTAGTGTTAACTTCACGCGCATCCTGATTGACACAGTTTTCGATCAAATCAACATGCTTGAGTTTCATTGAAGCAATGGCGCTATCGCGTGCCCCAGTCAGCAGCGTAAATGCGATCAATGCGCGATTTCGTTTTTCAATATCCGTATGGCTTGGCATTGTATTGATGACATGCTTAATCTGTTCCAGTGTTGGTGCTTTTTGTTCCCGCTGTGTTGTGGCAATGCGCGTATCTTTATCAGACAGATTGAAATACTCCGCATCGGAATATTGTAGGCGTGACTTGTAACCGGGTTGCCATGCCAGCCACTGGAAGAATCGCTTAAGTTGCGTTAATGTCGCGTGCAAAGTTGCCTTGCTCAGCTTTTCACCGGATTGTTGCGCTTTTTGTTCAGCTAAGTGTTTCTTGAATGCGATCGCTTGTTCATAGTGAAATGCCTTGAAATCCTTGTGCTTGGTATGGGCCTCAAATCGTGCCAGTGCCTTTGCGGCAGCGTCCACTGTCGCCTCGCTATTGCGTATCGCTTCTTTTAAATAAGCAAAATATTTACGTTTGATCCGTTCATTGTCTGCATTGTGTTTGGTCATGTTTTACTACTCCTATTTCAAGTTACTGTTTACGCTGGGTTGGTTGCTCTCAATTATGTGTTGCAGTGCTTGCGGTAGCGTGATGGTTATTTCCCCACATACTTGTTTTAGTTTCGATATGCTGACACGCCGGTTCATGATCTTGTCACAATCCGGGCAAATGGCTTCAAGGTTCCCGATTTTCTCCGTGATGATCCGATAATCCGCCATATTCCCAGCGGGATTCTTTGGCATGCGACAACGGACGCAGTAGATCTCGCCAGGTTTACACTTCTGCTTGTTTTTCGTTCGTCTTGTCTGGTGGAATGCAACAAGATCACTGCCAAGGATCAGCATCGGACGTTTGTCATTAAGGGTAGGCAATCCAGATTTTATCCAAGCGCGTACAGTGCCTTTGAACACGCCGTACAAGCTGGAAACTTCTTCTACCGTGTAGTTGCGATGTATTTTTGCGAGATTTGGGTTATGCAGGCGTTTTTTCATGATTAACTTAGCCAGGATAGTTATTCGCCGCGACTAGCGCGAGCATAGGCATTGCTGTTATCGGAAGTGCTGCTGACACTTTTCTCGGTTGGTTGGATGGAAACCGATGAAACCAGCGAAACCGATTCAACAACTTCCACTTGCCATGCCTCCGCCGAGCGATTGCCACTAGCTCTGACAAAACGCCGCCCATCGACGATGCGACCGGCATGTCGCCTGATCCACCAGCCCAATTTGCGCCGGTTAATTTCACCGCGTTCGTCGGCAATATCGTGAAGTACCTCAAGCAGTTCGGCGTTTGCATCGTCAAACGGTAACGCCTGTTTGACCGCATCGCGCACCATGGCCGGAGTCTTGCCGAATACAGAAAACCAGGCAGTCAGCAGCCGCCCCAGTGTTTCTCGATCAGGATCATCAAGCATGGCCTCGAACACGGATACAGTCGGATCAGCGCAACCAAGCCACAAGAGCGGTTGACGGCAAAGATCAGACCAGTCGCCGTAGCCAGCAAGCGATTTGCAGATAGTTTTCGGCCTGTCAGCCACGATCCATGCACGCACGATGGTCAAAGCTGCAGAAACATAGCGACCCCGTTCGCGCAACACATCACGCACCAGATCGGGGCGCGTGAAACTACGTGTCGCAGGTGTTTCGCAGCCGGGGTCAAGGCGGATGGATAGGCAGCGACGGGTCATATCCTGAATTGGCCCGACGTTGTTGCCGCTCGATAGAAACAAGGCGCGTGTGCTGACGGTGGCAGTTTTTGAAACGCCCAGGATACGTCCGCTCATAAATTCTGAAGTCAGCACAGTACATAGGCTTTTGTGCGCCACAAGATCGCCGGTGAGATTATCGAACTCAATGACAGCAGGAGCACGCAGCAACTCCGCGAGCAGCAATTTCCTACACTCCTCGTCATCGGTGGGAAACGTAGTCGGTGTGCCGCGCTGCGGTGTGGCAAAGGCGGTGATCAATTCGCACAGATACGATTTGCCAGAACCAACCATATGCGCCCGTACATGGATCATCGGCGCGTGGATGAGATTGGGCCGGATGGTGGCGGTAAGCATCGCCACCAAGGCGGCGGCCAGATCGGACTCACTGGCGAAGCTGAACTCCACCAGCAAATCTTTCAACAACGTCAGCGCAGCTTCTGCCTGCGCGCGGGTCGGTTTGTCTGGAACAGAAAACTTCCTTGCATCAAACACACCAAACATGCCAGTGGCTGCATCATACCCCGCTGCTGTCATCAGGCTGCCATCGGGTCGCAAATAGGGTTGACGCGCCAAACCATTCAATACCGGCAGATGCGGATAACTGGTCGCATCAAATAGCACCGAGGCATGACGGGCTGGCGGGTCGGCACGCACCCAATCTTCGGAGCGGCCATCGAAGCGCTCCCATGTTGCAGCACCTGCCAATGCGCGCACGAGGGCGGGCAGAGTTATTTCTTGAACGCGCGTTTCACGTGTGCCGGGGTCTGTAACCACGGTTACGATCAGCCCGCCGCGCTGATAGTGTCGGTGTGACTGCGCCAGTTCACGTTCGGCTGCATCTACTACACGATTCATTTCACCCGCCATGATGCGAATGGTCGGCTTCATGCGTGCTGCACTGATCTCGATGTCTAACGACCTCAATAGATCGCGGACATGCCGGTCGGCACAGTGACCATGCAGACATTTGAATCCACCAATAGGCCAGAGGTCGTCTGGCTCAAAATAAGCTGTACCGCTATCAACTTCCCCCGTATGCTCTTTTACCCATAGACAGGTGATGTTGTGCTTACCCTCGCCAAACGGAGCCTTATAAAGGCCACGATTCCGCAGTGCGACCAGAACGGCATTCTCGTCAGGGCGCGCAATCCACACCGGATCACCGTCGGAAAGCCGCTCCTGCGCCGTGCGGGTACTCTGCCGCTTGGGTCGCGTGGCCTGCATCATCTCCAACTGAAGACCATCGACAAGCTCTTCGACCGAATAGCGCAATTCAGGCGACCACACCACCATCTTGCACACAAACGGCGGCGAGTGCTTGCCGTTCACCGCCACTGGCAGCCTTGCCAAGCGCGCTCGCGGGCCATTTGCACCGGGGTCACACAAACCGGCAGCAACAATGGCATCCATCAATCTATCGGTGGCTAGGCCATCGGTCAGTGGCTCGCATAGCAGATAGCCAGCTTGATGGTTGCCAGGTGAAGTCTCCAGCATCCACGACGGAGGCAACGTCAGCCGTTCCGTGACAACCTTGCTGCCCACGTCATCCAGCATTACTGCATGCAGCGCATGAAATCGCGCCTTCTGCCGCCGATAGTGGCCCGCTTCATCCGGCTTGAATACCGCCAGGCTGAAGTAGTTGTTGGCATTGCTTGGTAGATTCTCTGTCAGATCAGTATTGCCCGGCCACGGGCTGCCAAACCATGCCTTGCTGGGCACACTCGTGGGATTTCCTGTGAAGCTAACTACGACCGGGCGCACATCGGCCAGATTGTCACTGAATACAGCACGGAGAAATTCTCTGTTGCTGACCAAATCGGTTTCGTTGTTTTTATCGGTTTCCATCGGGCTAACTGGAAAAACTGTCTCGGGAATATTCATAAACACCCCCTAAATTACTGTCTTGCGAGCGGCCTCAAGCTTCACCACCAGCGCGCGGATTTCTTCGTTGGTCTTTCCGGCAATGCGCGCTGTGTTGATCGCCTCAATTTCACAAGAAGGCCAACCAACTGCACGCAAGCCGATCTGTACGGGATGTGTGAATAACCCCTGTTGAATGTCTTGATAATGAGAGCTGCGCGATCTTCCTCGCTCTTTTAAAACAACTGGAAGTCTAAGGATGGTATTTGTCATTTCTGAACCTCTCTGACTGGTAGTGGATAATGTGAGAGGCAGCGTAACTGTGCGATTTGGGCGATAAAATACCCCAATGACGATAGAGAAAGTTATTTTATTATTAATAAAATCATGTTTTTATGAGATTTTTGTATAAATGAGGTAATATTGCTGTGTTGCAGATATAAACGCTAAAACGGCTAGAAATGAGGAGTTAAAAGCTACCTAAATTGTGCGAAAAAATTCCGCTCAGCTATTTTACGATTTCATGTTTTTTCTGATAGTTTCAGCACTGCGGCCATTTGCAATCTCCATCTTGGCAATTTGCTTTGAATACCAAGTATCGGTCATGCCAGAGCGTTTCTTCTTCAAACTCCGGTATTCCTTTTGCCAGCTTTCGTACATGGCTACAGTATCCAGTTTGCGCGCTTCGCGTTTGGCGTTGCTCGGTGTGTAGCGGTTATCTGCTGTTGTCGCAGTATCCACCAATTGACGAATCATGGCATCATCAAGCGAGTATGTGCCATCGTGATATTCGATTAACTCAACTAGCGGCAATCTATTGTTACCAGCTATCAAAGACAAAACACCATCGACTTCCAAACCAAGCATTTGACTGCGCTTAACCCCCTTAGCGATACCGATGTTTCTGAAACTGGAATTGTCTGTTAGTTGATTGCTACGCCGCAATCCAAGGCAGGTCGCAATAAATTGACACACACTATTGATAGTGCACTGCCACTGATTTATTTTTGCCAAGGGAACAGGAACACGGCTTATGTCACTTCGCTTATCGCAGGATATAAAAGTGCGTGCGGGTAAATTTTCTTTAGCCGGAATGATATGTACCGGCATGACACAATCACGTTCGCATCCTGGACATATTGTGCTGGAGGCCGGTTTTGTCTTGGTAAGTAATCCTTGGGTTTTCATGGCGGCAACGGCTGCCATAGGCCATTGAGTCAGATCTTCATCGTTGACTAGAACTGCATTACCTTGACTGGCACCGACACGCTCCAATAGCTCAATCAGTGCGGCTTGTGGTCTCATGCTTCAGCGATTTTTACTTCTTTTGTCAGTTCCTTAGGTTCAATCCCGGAGGCTTCCAGCATATCGCGCAGCTTTAAGCCCACCTCGTCATATTTCAGCGAACATGAATTGGGATGGGTGATGCGAATTGTTACCGGCTTTGCTGGTTTATCGGCATCTACCACAACCAAAGCCGTAAGTTCAACTTGAGTGATGTTATACATACTCATCGGTAAGGTTTTACTGATCTGATCGAGCAAGGTGTAAACGGCATCAGGTTTCTGAGTCGTATCTGCTTCCAGTGTAATGCGGTCGCCTTGCTTTACTCGCGATGAAAGCCGTAATTTTTTTACAATTACTTTTTCAATGCCGTTGCCCGTAGTAAAAGTAAAATCAAAGCTTTTCTGCAATAGTGGGGCAAGATCATAGACGCGTGTATCTTTCGGGTCGGGGGGCAATTTGTCGAGTTTCAGGATCGCTTCGGCGAACATACCTTGCAACGGTTCTATTGCTTTGTAAGAACCACGGAAATTCAGATCGAGTGATCCCTCGCTTTGTGAATACACATAAATAACTTCAAAAGCAGGATTATGTGGGCGGCAGTCAAATTCGCCATTCACCCATTCAATGCTTTGCTGAGAATAATCTTCAGGATATGCAAAGAAATAATCCAATTCACCACGGCGATAAGGCTCCACAACACAATTTTTGCCTCTTCCTTCCGTATGATGAAAATAATTACTGATAAGTTTGGCTAATTGCTTAATGCTGGCATCATCCACAGCAGCCTGTTTTTTCGGCAAATTCTTGCGTTTTCGCCAATATGGCAAGGTGTCTGCATGATAGAAGCGAGTAGCAACTTTCCAGCAAGTATTGTGATCCAGGAAGGTAATCATTGCTCGCTGGTAATGATTAGGCAGAGCGGATAATTTTTCTACAAAAACTGCAAAATTATTGTCATTGAATTGGAATCCGGCTTCATCAATAATTGCCGTAAAACCCTTTTCACAACTCATCTCAAAAATTTCACGAAACGCGGTATCCATGGCATTACGTTGATTGTCCGGCATCAACAGCCAAGCCTCAAATAAAGCTGCCGGATTTCCTTCTTTCATGGCGGTGAAGTCCAAATCTTTGAACAGATTTTGTTCGCGAAAGTATCGGGCAAGTAAAGCATTGGGCAAGTAAAGCATTGGGCATTTGCCGAAAGAAATCTTTGTTTGTGTAATGCCGTGCCATCGGTTCGCTCCTTGGGTAAGGTAGAATCAAGTGTTAGGATTATGCTGGACTTTACCGAACATAACGGCACATTAGCATTATAATCGGAACTTAAAGGCGAACAAATGGCCATCTCCTTAGCAGCCATGCTCCTTTTTCGTATCGAACCGGGTCTAAAAGAGGCGGCACATTTTAGGTTAATATGGAAATTATCGACAACATCAATCACCTGCTTGGGGATAATCTTAAACGGACTATTAAATCCGGTTCAAAACTGAAAATTGCTGCATCGTGTTTCTCAATTTATGCTTTTGAAGCATTAAAGAATGAACTTGAAGATATTGAATCATTGGAGTTTATTTTCACTTCCCCCACATTTATTCCCAGCGAAGTTACTGATAAATTTAGAAAAGAGCATCGCCAGTTCCATATTCCCAAGGCTGAACGTGAACGTAGTTTCTATGGCAGTGAATTTGAGATACAACTCAAAAATAAACTTACACAACGGGCTATAGCCAGAGAATGTGCCGATTGGGTGCGTCGAAAAGCGATATTCCGATCAAACCGTGGCACAGCACCCATGCAACAATTTGCTGCAGTTCAGGATGCAAATACCGCAGCCATTTACATGCCGCTTCATGGTTTTACGGCTGTTGATCTTGGCTATCAACAAGGAGATGCTGTATCGAATATCGTCAATAAATTTGACGAACCTGCTAACACAGCAATTTTTCTGAGCCTCTTCAATCAAATTTGGAATGATCCAGAAAAACTTGAAGATGTTACAACGCGAATCTGTGACCACATCGCATCGGTGTATCAGGAAAACGCCCCGGAACGTATCTACTTTCTGATGCTCTACAACATTTTCAGCGAATTCCTTGAAGACCTGAATGAGGACGACTTACCCAATGATCGAACAGGCTATCAGGAAAGTTTGATTTGGCAAAAACTATTCAACTTCCAGAAAGATGCGGCCGTCGGCATCATCAACAAGCTGGAAATATATAACGGCTGCATATTGGCAGACAGTGTTGGTCTCGGAAAAACTTTCACAGCTCTTGCGGTGATCAAATATTACGAGCTGCGTAACCGTTCTGTCTTGGTTCTTTGTCCCAAGAAACTCGCAGATAATTGGTTAAACTACAGCCGCAATCTCACAACCAACATTTTTGCTAAAGACCGGTTTAATTATGACGTGCTTTGTCATACCGACTTACAACGCACCAGTGGTGAATCATTCGGCACACCACTTAATCGGATTAACTGGGGAAACTATGATTTAGTTGTTATTGACGAATCGCATAATTTTAGAAATAACGATGTCTACAAAGATCGTGAGACGCGCTATCAAAAGCTAATGAATTCAGTTATCAAGCAAGGTGTAAAAACAAAAGTCTTGATGCTTTCGGCCACGCCAGTCAACAACCGTTTTAATGATCTTCGCAATCAACTTGCTCTTGCTTATGAAGGCGACTCGGATAGCCTTAACAAGAAATTACGAACACAGAAAGACATTGATGAGATTTTCCGTAGGGCGCAGCAAGCATTCAATAACTGGTCAACTCTACCACCTGAAGAGCGAACAGCTAATGCTATCTTAAGCGCACTGGATTTCGATTTCTTCGAATTGCTGGATAGCGTAACAATTGCTCGATCCCGCAAACACATCGAAACATTTTACGATACCAAAGACATTGGCAAGTTTCCTAATCGCCTCAAACCATTGTCATTTCATTGTCAGCTTACGCAGCGTCACGATGTAATTGGCTTCAATGAAATTTTTAATCAGCTTTCAATGTTAAAGCTATCCGTATATGCGCCTGTCAGCTACATATTGCCGAGCCGACTCGCCAAGTACGAAGCTCTCTACGATACAGAAGTAGGAGGTGGCAGAGGTAAGTTAAAACAGGCCGACCGTGAGCGTAGTCTCCAGGCGTTGATGACCATCAATCTGCTCAAACGCCTTGAAAGCTCCGTCGAATCTTTTCGGCTAACGCTGAAAAAGCTGAAAGACAATCATTCGACAACACTGGAGAAAATCGACGTATTCGAGGAGACGGGTAAAGACACCACCTTTGCAGACACCGCTGTCGCCTTTGAAAATACCGAACCGGATGACGACGAACTTCCTGACATCGACGATGCCAAAATTGGTGGCAAGGTACAGATTAGTTTGTCTGATATGGATTTGCCTTCGTGGAAGCATGATTTAGAAGCCGATCTCCTTGTGATCGACGCACTTCTCATCGAGATGTTGAAGATTACCCCGACTGATGACGCCAAACTTCAACACCTAAGAACACAGATCAATAGCAAGCTTGCATCCCCCATCAATCCGGGCAACAAAAAAGTGTTAATCTTCACCGCCTTTGCAGATACAGCCAACTATCTCTACGAATATCTTGCAGATAGCTTGTGGCAATCTCATCAAATCTATACCGGCAAAGTCACTGGTAGCGATAGTCCAATCTCCACGCTCAAATCTAATACCCGGCAAGGCTATGATTTCCAATCGTTGCTGACACTCTTTTCGCCACGATCAAAAGAAAAAGTGCTTATTCTTCCCAATGAACCGAGAGAAATAGACATCCTCATTGGCACCGACTGTATATCAGAAGGCCAAAACCTTCAGGATTGCGATTACGTCATTAACTATGACATTCACTGGAACCCGGTGCGAATTATCCAGCGCTTCGGACGCATAGATCGAATCGGTTCGCAAAATGCCAGCATTCAATTGGTAAACTACTGGCCGGACATTACCCTCGACGAATACATCAACCTCAAGGAGCGGGTTGAAAACCGCATGGTTATTGCCGACGTAACAGCGACCGCTGACGACAACGTGCTCAACACGCAATCCAATGATGTATCCTACCGCAAGGAGCAATTACGCCGCCTTCAGGAAGAAGTGATTGAGATGGAAGACCTCAAGACCGGTGTCTCCATTACCGACTTGGGCCTCAATGACTTCCGCATGGATTTATTGAATTACATCAAATCCAATGGCGACCTGGCCAATTTGCCATCGGGCATGAATGCCGTGGTACCAGCCGATCCAGCACGGGGCTTGACACCGGGTGTGATGTTCACACTTCGCAACCGCAATAACGGCGTCAACATCAACCAGCACAACCGCTTGCATCCCTATTACCTGATCTACATTGGCCAAAATGGCGAAGTCATCGCCGACCACACCGAAGTCAAACGCCTGCTCGACCTGGTGCGCAGTGCCTGTAAGGGGCAGAGCCAGCCACTGCCGGAAGTTTGCCGTTTGTTCAGTCATGCCACCGACGATGGGCGCAAGATGACTGTTTATTCCAACCTGCTCGATCAGGCCATACGCTCCATGGTGGACATGAAGGAAGACAAGGACATCGACAGCCTGTTTAGTGGCGGGCGTACCACGGCGCTGGTCAATACCATCGCGGGGCTGGACGATTTCGAGCTCATCGCCTTTCTGGTTATTCAAGCAACGGAATGAGCCAGTCACTTTTTGCTTACCCCAAGCAAGCGGCATTTAATCGTGTGCTACCAAAGAGCAAGATATATGAGCATGGCAAACCCAGCCGCGCCGTGCGCGATGGCTTCGTTGCGCAGATCAATCAAATCGTCTGGCAATACAAGCTCGCGCCGGAAACCATCAATCTGCCGTCGCGTCCTGGTGTGCCGGAAATCGAAGTCTTCTTGCTTGAGCTGAAAACCCCCGAGGTCAGCGAAGACGTGTTGCGCTGCATTGATAAGGCCATTCCCTTGCCAATCTTCTACAATCTCGTTTTCGATGGCCGAGTCAAAACCGTGGCCGCGTACAAGCGCCCCAGCGATGCCGATGCCTGCCGCTGGGTGGTGGATGCCTATTTTGCAAGCCCGTGGCAGTCAGCGGATGGCGAACGCTCTGCACTCCCGGTTGCGCTGGACATGGCCGGGCTGTATGAACAGATGCTGCGCCGCCTGATGCCGTTTCCGGCACGTGCAGGAGAAACGCTGAAAGACCATGTGGAGCGGCTATCGCAACTCCGCAGCAAACAAACTGAATATGCCAAGCTGGAAGCTCGTTTGCATAAAGAAAAACAGTTCAACCGGAAAGTTGAATTGAATAGCCAACTGCGAACCATTCAGACAGATATTGAAACATTAGCGTCTTAGACATACTGATTACGAGAGAAAATTATGGAAAAGTTCAAGATGCATAGTCCGGACTTCACGCAAGAAAATATCGCGAAACTGGCCGAGCTGTTTCCCAACTGCGTGACTGAATCGAGAGCAGAAGATGGTGCACTGAAACGCGCTATCGATTTTGATCAATTGCGTCAGGAACTGTGCTCTTCCATTGTTGAAGGCAATCAAGAACGCTACCAGCTCAGCTGGCCGGGAAAGCGTGAGGCATTACTGACTGCCAATGCGCCCATCGCCAAAACCTTGCGCCCCTGCCGTGAAGAGAGCGTGGATTTTGATACCACGCAGAACCTGTTCATCGAGGGTGACAACCTGGATGCGCTCAAGCTGCTACAGGAAACTTACCTGAATAAGGTGAAGATGATTTACATCGATCCGCCGTATAACACAGGCAAGGACTTTATCTATAAGGATGACTTTGCCGAGGATACCGAAGCTTATTTAGAGCGATCCAATCAGGCAGATGAGATAGGTAATCGGATGGTTGCTAACACAGAAGCCAATGGGCGTTTTCATTCAGATTGGCTGACAATGATGTATTCACGATTGAGATTGGCGCACCGATTGCTAGATTCAGATGGGATTATTTTCATCTCAATCGATGACAATGAGGTGAGTAATCTTCGTAAGATATGCGATGAAGTTTTCGGAGAACAAAATTTTGCCGCACAGATTATCTGGAAGAAGCGGAGCACTCCTCCTAATGACAGAGTTATCGGTGCCCAGCACGATTACATTCTTGTCTATGTAAAAGAGACGATTTCAGGAATAAACCTTAGAGAACGTTCCCCCGAGCAAGTTGCTCGTTTTAAAAATCCCGACAAACACCCCAAGGGGCCATGGATTCCCGGCGATCTTATGGGAAATATAAAGGGCGGGCGATATGTCGCATCACTTTATTACCCGATCAAGAATCCCCGCACAGGTATTGAACACTATCCATCGTCGAATGGAAACTGGCGTTTTAATAGAGAAAAGATACAAGAATTACTGGATAACAACGAAATTTATTTCGGTGAGGATGATAAAGGACGACCAAAGCTGAAGCGTTTTTTGTCGCAAGTAAAGGAAGGAGTGACATGGACAACACTATGGGATTTCGCTCCGTTAAATACTGCTGCCTCAAACGAAATGGCAGAAATATTTGGCAATCTCGCAACTTTTGAAAATCCCAAGCCGGTTGATCTGGTTCGATTGATGCTTGAGGCTGGCTCAAGAAAAGACTCTATTGTTATGGATTTTTTTGCCGGATCGGCAACCACTGCACACGCAACGATTGCTCTCAATGCGAATGATGGAGGCAAAAGACGGTTTGTATTGGTACAGTTACCGGAGGCCTGTAACGAAACCCGAGAAGCATTTAAAGCTGGATATAAAAACATAGCCGACTTGAGTAAAGAACGCATTCGCCGCGTTGGGCAAAAGATCAAAGCCGAAAATGCTCTCACCGCGCCAGACTTGGACATCGGCTTCCGCGTACTGAAAATCGACAGCTCAAACATGAAGGATGTGTATTACGCCCCCGATGCAGTGAAGCAAGGCGACCTGCTGGCGCAGGTGGATAACATCCGCGAAGACCGCACCCCCGAGGATTTACTGTTTCAGGTGCTGCTCGATTGGGGCGTGGATTTGGCGCTACCTATTACCCAGGAGACTATCGCCGGTAAGCAAGTATTCTTCGTGGACGGCAATGCGCTGTCGGCCTGCTTCGAGACAGGCATTAACGAGGAATTCGTCAAAACCCTCGCCGCACGTCACCCTCTGCGCGCAGTCTTCCGTGATTCCGGTTTCGGCAGCGACAGCGTAAAGATCAATATCGAGCAAATCTTCAAGCTCGTCTCGCCTTCCACTGAAGTGAAAAGCATCTAAGGGGCAGGTGATGGATCAAGCCACATTACAGTCATTGTTGGACAATCTTATTGCCACTTGGGAAAACGAGGTGGTGGAATTTAAGCGTGCAGGGAATGACTACGACACCAATAAAATCGGTGAGTATTTTTCGGCGCTTGCCAACGAAGCCAACTTGCGCAACGTGGAACGTGCCTGGCTGGTGTTTGGTGTGGATAATAAAACCCGCTCGGTTGTGGGAAGTGACTACCGCCAGGATCATGAACGCCTGCATAGCCTGAAAATGCAGGTTGCGGCGGAGACCGAACCCAGCATTACCTTTCGCGACATTCACGAGTTGCAGGTTCCACAAGGGCGCGTTGTGCTGTTCGAGATACCCGCCGCTCCCATGGGTATGCCAATTGGCTGGAAAGGCCATTACTATTCCCGTGCGGGCGAGAGTTTGACAAGTCTGGGGCTGGACAAGCAGGATGAAATTCGCAGGCAGATGGGCGCTATGGACTGGTCGGCACAGGTGGTGCATGGCGCTACGTTGGCGCATTTGGATGCCAGCGCCCTGACCAGAGCACGCGAATCGTTTGCCAGAAAATATGCCAACCGCTTCGAGCCTGATGAGCTGATGCGCTGGACGGATAGCACTTTTCTCGACAGGGCAAAGCTGACGCAAGACGGGCAGCTCACTCGCACAACGCTGCTGCTGTTGGGCAAGGATGAGTCTGCGCACCTGCTGTCTCCTCACCCCGCGCAGATGACATGGAAGCTGGAAGGCGCGGAGCGTGCTTACCAGCACTTTGGCCCGCCCTTCCTGTTGAATACGACCGCCCTTTACCAGAAGATTCGCAACATACAGCTGCGTATCCTGCCGGATGATCAGTTGTTGGCGATTGAGCTGGCGAAATACGACCAGAAAATCGTGCTGGAAGCGCTGCATAACTGTATTGCCCATCAGGATTACGCCCGCAATGGCCGCATCATCGTGACGGAGCAACCCGACCGGTTGATTTTTGAAAATGAAGGGGCGTTTTTTGAGGGAGTGCCGACGGACTATTGCACTGGCAACAAGACACCCAGGCGCTACCGCAATCCTTTTCTGGCGCAGGCGATGGCTGAGCTGAATATGATCGACACTATGGGCTATGGCATTTATGAGATGCACGTCGGCCAGGCGCGGCGCTATTTCCCGATGCCGGACTACGATTTGAGCGAGCCGCAAGCGGTGAGAATGACCATTCACGGCAGCATTGTTGACCCTGCCTATAGCCGCCTGCTGATTCAAAAAACAGATTTGTCCTTGCAGGATATTTTTGCGCTCGACCGTGTGCAGAAGAAATTGCCATTGGATGATGCCATGGTGAAACATCTGCGCCGCGCTAAACTCATTGAGGGGCATAAGCCTAACCTTCATGTCTCAGCAGCGGTGGCCATGGCAACCGCCAGTAAGGCGAATTACATCCGTACCCGCACACAAGACGATGAGTTTTATGCCAAGCTGATTACTGATTATTTGGTTAAATTTAGGTCGGCAAGCCGCAAAGAAATTGACACTTTGCTACTTGACAAGCTGAGCGACGCGTTGGATGCAGAGCAGAAAGAGAACAAGATTGGAAATCTTCTTACCAGCATGCGGCAAGCTGGCCGTATTAAAAATACGGGTTCTCGTAAGGTGCCCCAATGGGTATTGAAAGAGAAAAGTTAAGAATAAAAAGAATAAAAAGAATAAATGCTAAGAATAAATTGAATTAACTTGCTGTTTAACAAATAAGTTATAAATTTCAGCTAAAGAGAAATGAAATTAAAATTTAAAAAGCAGCAATACCAAACCAACGCCGTGGAGTCCGTGGCGGATTGTTTTGCTGGCCAGCCGAATAATAGCGGCATTCAGTATCGGATTGATCCAGGCCGAGTATCGGCTGGGTCGCTACAACAGAGTGACTGGCTTGATGGAGCAGGGTTCAAAAACATGGATATCGCGCTTTCGCAAAGGATATTGTTGGAAAACCTTCACAAGGTTCAGCAACGCCAGAACTTGTCGTTATCCACGGCATTGGTCAGCAACCAGGTTTGCCAGGTTAATCTTGATGTCGAGATGGAAACGGGTACTGGCAAAACCTATTGCTACGTCAAAACCATGTTCGAGCTAAACCAGCGTTATGGCTGGAGCAAGTTCATCGTGGTGGTGCCCAGCATTGCCATCCGTGAAGGCGTGTTCAAATCGCTGGAGATTACCGCCGAGCATTTTCTGGAAGAGTACAAGAAGCGCGCCCGCTTCTTCATCTACAACTCCAAGCAGTTGCACAATCTGGAGAGTTTTTCTTCCGATGCGGGCATTAATGTCATGGTGATTAATGCTCAGGCTTTTGCGGCACGCGGGGCTGATAACCGGCGCATTTATGAAGCACTAGATGATTTCCAGTCCCGTCGCCCCATTGACGTTATCAAGGCAAACAGGCCAATATTGATTCTCGATGAACCGCAAAAAATGGAGGGAGCTCAAACCTTAAGATCGCTGGAAGAGTTTAATGCTTTGATGGTTCTTCGTTATTCTGCCACCCATAAAACCACTCACAATAAGATTCATCGGCTGGATGCGTTGGATGCCTACAATCAAAAACTAGTAAAGAAAATCGCAGTGCGTGGTATCTCCGTTAAGGGCTTGACTGGCACGAATGCTTATCTGTACCTGGAGTCCATTGAGATTTCCACCAGCAAACCGCCGGTTGCCCGTATCGAGCTGGAAATTAAGCAAAACAGCGGCATCAAGCGCGTGGTGCGTAAGCTGGGCAGAAACGACAATCTCTTTGATATTTCCGAAGGACTTGACCAATATAAGGGTTTTGTCATTACCGATATCAATGCGCACACGGATACCGTTCATTTCACCAACGGTATTGAGCTGCAAGCAGGGGAAGCCACTGGTGATGTAAACGAGGCGGCATTACGGCGCATCCAGATTCGCGAAGCCGTGAAAGCGCACTTTGAAAAAGAACAGGTGCTCTTCCACCAAGGCATCAAGGTGTTGTCGCTGTTCTTCATTGATGAGGTCGCCAAATATCGGCGCTACGATGAAAATGGCGAAAATCCGGGCGAGTACGCTAAAGTTTTTGAAGAGGAATACAACAAGCATCTTAATGAAGTGCTGACACTGGAAGACACGCCTTATAACCGTTACCTGAAAGGGATTCAGGCATCAAGGACGCATGAAGGCTATTTCTCCATCGACAAGAATAAGCGCTTGGTCAATCCAAAAACTGGCGCAAGATCGACTGAAACGGATGACGTTGACGCTTACGACCTGATACTTCGTAAGAAAGAGCAACTTCTCAAGTTCGAAGAGCCTGTGCGCTTCATCTTCTCGCACTCCGCCTTGCGCGAAGGCTGGGATAACCCCAATGTGTTTGTCATCTGTGCACTCAAACACAGCGACAATACGATTTCTCGCCGCCAGGAGGTTGGTCGTGGTTTACGCATATCGGTTAACCAAAACGGCGACCGCATGGATAATCCGGCGACAGTACACCAAATCAATGTGCTGACCGTTGTTGCCAGCGAGAGCTACAAAGACTTCGTTGCCGCATTACAACGCGATATTAGTGATTCGCTGTCTGCCCGTCCACGCATTGCCGACGAAAAGTACTTCACTGGGAAAGTGTTCAAAACGGCCAGTAGCGATGTGATAGTTTCGCCGAAAATTGCAAAGCAAATTTATAAATATCTGCTGAAAAACGACTACACCGACGATAGCGATAAGATTACCCAAGTCTATCATTCTGCAAAAGCCGAAGGCCAACTTGCTGAACTGCCGGTTGAGTTGTTGCCCTATACCGAGCAGATATTTCAACTGATCGACAGCGTATTTAGCGATGCGCAAATGCCCGACATTGGTGATGATCGAAAAACCAAAACGAATCCATTGAGCTCGAATTTCGACAAGAAGGAGTTTCAAGACCTTTGGAAACGCATCAATCACAAAGCGGCTTATACCGTTCACTTTGAAACCCCAGAGCTGATTCAGAAATGTATAACCGCATTGGAAAAGGAACTCAAAGTCAGCCCGCTTCAATACACTATAGTCACTGGCATACAGAATGACACAGCAACTGACACTGATCTGAAGCAGGGTGAATCATTTAAGGTTATTGGAACAACAACTGACTCCCACAAGAATTCAATTCATTCCGCAGTCAAATATGACCTGATTGGTAAACTGGCAGAAGAATCTAATCTGACTCGGAGTACCATCGCCAACATTCTTCATAGTATCAATGTGGCGGTTTTCAGCCAATATAAGACCAACCCAGAGGATTTTATTGCCAAAGCAGCGCGGCTGATCAATGAACAGAAGGCGACGGTGATCGTAGAAAAGCTAAGCTACGACTCTGTGGACGAGACTTACGATATTGACATATTTACACAAGAAAAACCGAGAGAAGACTTTAGCAAAGCAATCAAGGTTAACCGGCATATTTATGATTATGTCTTCACTGATTCAAAGGGTGAAAGCAATTTTGTCAAAGAGTTGGATAGCAGCGCTGAAGTCGTTGTCTATGCCAAATTGCCAAGAGGGTTTTTCATTCCCACACCCGTTGGCAATTACAACCCAGACTGGGCAATCGCTTTCAAGGAAGGTGCTGTAAAACACGTTTATTTCATCGCCGAAACCAAAGGCTCTATGTCTTCGATGGAACTACGGGAAATCGAGAAATCAAAAATTGAATGCGCCCGGAAGTTTTTCACCAAAATCACTTCTGACCAAGTGAAATATGATGTTGTTGACAGTTACGGGAAATTGATGGAGTTAGTGAAGTAGGCATTATCAGAGCGCTGGTATAATCTTTGGATCTCGCTCGCCACTTCACCACTGCTTCACATCCACTCCAAGACGCGCCTTGAAGTCAGGCAAGGGTAAACCGCTTAGATGCATTCTGGAAGTTTGGCACCCTGTCGAAAATCAAAGCATTCAGAGATAGAGCGAACGGAAAATGCAGTAACTTTTATAAAAACAACAAATATTCATTGCCTGTAATTATTTTCGATTCCGGCCCCGACTTCAGAAACTTTGAGAAAGTGCAGTTAGAGTAATCAGCTCGTTGACAGAGTTGGCGAATTGAGGGCATTGTGGCTTGTTTGCTATGTGCTTAATATCAAGACGCTATGGTTCTTAGCTGGATAATTTTAGCTCCACGTTAAGCAGCAGAAAGTTGTTCTCCCCGATTATAAGCCCGTGCAACTTCAGTGTCATGCGCATGATCAAGTGCGGGTTTTACTACATAACGGGCAATTCCATTATCGCGTGCCAAAGTAGAAAATGAACTACGCCAGCCATGAGGGGAATGTTTTCCTTCCAATCCCAAGGTAACACGATACATTTTCTCAATAGATTCGCGTCTGATGTGTTTGTTTCCAGTGGGGGGGAGGGGAATACATAGCCTTTGCTGCCAAAAACTGATTGCCATTGATGCAACTCTGAACAATTTCAGAGCAAAGTAGATTGGTGATTGATCAGTCTTGATTTGACTTTCATCTTTGTGTGCGGAATGTTCAAGGTGGGTTGAGTTAATTTACTTTATCAGTTTCCCACGAAGCTACAGCTTATTTAAGGATTAGCGTAACCATTCTAATGATGAAATTTCTAAAGCTACAACTTTGGAGATACCTGCAAATTTTATTTTTACAGATTACGCACAGATTACGCATCGAGAAAATAAAAAGACTTAAATTTATTCAAGTCTTTGTTTTGTTTGGCGTCCCCAACGAGATTCGAACTCGTGTTACCGCCGTGAAAGGGCGATGTCCTAGGCCTCTAGACGATGGGGACTAATAAAACTATGTCGCTATAGCGTCGTGTCAGCAATGATAAACTGGTGGAGATAAGCGGGATCGAACCGCTGACCTCTTGCATGCCATGCAAGCGCTCTCCCAGCTGAGCTATACCCCCTGATCAAAGGAAGGATGGATTATACTGACGCCTTCATTCATTGTAAAGCAAAGATCAGTCGGGAAAACTGCCCAGTTGAGCGGTCATGCGGGTGAGTGTTTCTTCCCTGCCCAGCAGTTCCAGCACGGCATCGATTGAAGGGGTATGCGTTTCGCCGGTAACGATCACGCGAAGCGGCATGGCGATTTTGGGCAATTTAACATCATAAGTCTTGGCGATTGCCTTGATTTCGTTATGGATGGATTCACGCTTCCATTCAACCTGTTGCAGTTTTGTTACCAGATCGACCAGTATGGGCTTGATGTCACTGGTAAAGTATTGGGTCTTCAGTTCATCTGTCGGGGTCAATGGACGGAAGAAGTATACGGCGGCATCGGCCAGTTCTTCGATTGTGTTAACCCGTTCCTTCAGCAGGTCGACGATGAGGGTCAGATCGGGGCCGTCAGTCCGGTGACAGTCATCTTTCTCCAGGAAAGGAGTTACTAGTTCAACCAGGTGTGAATTGTCTGCTTTTTTGAGGTATTGCTGGTTAATCCACTGCAGTTTTTCGGGATTGAATTTGGCGGGTGACCGGCTGATCGAAGCCAGGTCAAACCAGGTGGTCAGTTGCGTGCGATCAAATATTTCCTCATCACCATGAGACCAGCCCAACCGGGCCAGATAATTCAGCAAGGCATCCGGCAGATAGCCATCTTCGCGATATTGCATGACGGAGACGGCACCATGGCGTTTCGATAAACGCTCGCCATTGGAGCCAAGGATCATGGGAACGTGTGCATACTCCGGCAGCGATGCGCCCAGCGCCTTGATAATATTAATCTGGCGTGGTGTGTTATTGACATGGTCATCACCCCGAATGACATGCGTGATATCCATATCGAGATCATCCAGCACCACGCTGAAATTATATGTGGGTATTCCATCGCTTCGTATCAGGACAAGATCATCCAGTTCATTATTGGCAACGGTAATGCGACCTTTGATGAGATCGTTGAATGCGACGTGCCCATCCAATGGGTTTTTAAATCGTATGACCGGTTTTACGCCAGCAGGCGGCGTCTGTTTCGAGTCTCGCCAGCGGCCATCATATCGAGGCTTCAGGCCGGCAGCCAGTTGTTTCTCACGCATTGCTTCCAGTTCTTCTTTGCTGGCATAACAGTAGTAAGCCTGGTTTGCCTGCAGCAGTTGTTCAGCCACTGCGTGGTAACGGTCTAGCCTCTTCATCTGATAGAACGGGCCTTCGTCATAATCCAGACCAAGCCAGGCCATGCCATCAAGAATCGCCTGTGTCGATTGCTGGGTTGAACGTTCAACATCGGTATCTTCAATACGCAAAATAAATTGACCACCATGTCTTCGTGCGTAGGCCCAGGAAAAAAGCGCTGTGCGAGCGCCGCCAATGTGGAGGTAGCCTGTTGGGCTAGGTGCAAATCGAGTACGTACCATAAATTAATTAATTGTTCTGAATTTTGCCAATATAAGGAAGGATCGGGAGATGTCGCATTAGTTTACGTGATTCTTGGAAAGCAGTCTCGTCTAATGAATTTTGCGGATCGAGTAGAATGCTGGCAGTAAGTAGGATATATCATTCTGGAGGAATGACTCTGGAGTATTTTCCGTAATGATTGAGCTTTTCTTTGCCTTTGATTCTATAATGTATTTCTGTTTTCTGTCAGCATGGCAATTTTATTGCCTGTCTGATTGCGGTAAAATTATAAATTGGCATTGGTTTTTAAGTTCTTCTTACGGAGGTCCGTCTGTATGGTTTTCTTAATACTGAGCAAGAGATTCTCATTTTTATGGATTGGATTATTCTTGATTTCAATGTCTTGCCATGCAGAACTGTCTCAAACTATCCGGCAAATTAAACCAGCTGTTGTCGGGATAGGGACTTATCAGAAAATACGCAATCCACCGGTCAGCTTTATGGGAACGGGTTTTGTCGTTGCCGATGGCCTTCATATTGTTACGAATGCGCATGTAATACCAGCCATACTAGATACAGAGAAAATGGAGTCCTATGTTGTCATAACCGGGGAAAGTGAGAAACCGGAATTCAGGTCTGCGGAAATAGTCGCATTAGATAAAGAGCATGATCTGGCATTGCTTAAGATCAGCGGAACAGCCCTGCCCACAATGAAATTTGGACCGGTTGAAATGGTTCTGGAAGGCAAGAGAATGGCCTATACCGGATTTCCCATAGGGATGATTCTTGGATTCTACCCGGTGACGCATCAGGCAATCATCTCTTCAATTACGCCGGTCATATTGCCGGCGCATAGCTCCCGACAACTGGATGCGAGTATGGTGAAACAGTTAAGAAGGACACCGTACAAGGTATTTCAGCTGGATGGCGTCGCTTACCCCGGCAATAGCGGCAGCCCCTTGTACGATCCTGATACCGGATTGGTTTATGGCGTTGTTAATATGGTGTTTGTCAAAGAAAAAAAGGAATCTGCGCTCTCTAATCCCAGTGGAATCACTTACGCGATTCCAGGAAACTATATCCAGAATCTGCTGGATAAATACATTGGTAATACTGAGCATTAGAGCCGGAAATTGTTTTGCTTCTTTTATTTGATTCATGCTTACCGTCAGGTTAAAAGAATATATGTAGAGATAAACAAGCATGTGCTTGTGAGTTAACACACTGTGTCTTGGTTTTGATAAGGAGAAAATGTGCAAGCGATTACTGTGGCAATAGTTGATGTTGATCAAGAAAATCGTATGCAATTAGAGCAATCTTTGCAAGAGGAAAAAGGAAAAATAGAAGTTTTAAGAGAGATTGCATCTGATTTTGACAGAATGGTGGAACGCAGGCTTGCGCCACGAACGGAATTGACACTGGTTGAGAATGTTATTGCAAGAATTAAGCGACTGAAGCCACGTGTTTTATTGGTGAATACAAAGCGATTGCCAGACGTGACTGACGATTTATTAACAACACTAAGGAAACAGTGCCCTGAGACGTTAATACTTCTACTGATTGATAACACGGTAGGAGAAAGGATGATCATGAAAGCACTGATTAACGGAGCATGTGGTTATCTGGAAGATAATGTAGACGCTTCCAGTCTGTCAAAGGCAGTCTGTGCGGTTGATAAAGGCGAAGCCTGGGTCCCGCGTAGAATGCTTGCAAAAATCATGGATAAAATTCTATTTGCTTCTCATATTCCTTCGTAGAGGTTGATCTTGATTCTGTTAGCCAGCTCAAATAAGAGTCTGCTTCAAGGCTGGGGAGTGGGTACATTCGAATTTTCCCCGGTAGGGATAGCTGAGAGCTATGACTTGCTTAAAAATAAGCTCGTAAAAAATAAACCAGAAATTCTGTTGCTTGATTATGAATTACCCGGAATGAATGGACAAAAGGGAATTGCAGACCTGATAAATTTAAGTAGAGAAGTGAAAATTATTGTTTTTATTCCTAATTTGTCAGATGAAGTAGAGTGGGGGCTATTCAGAATAGGTGTCAGGGGGTGCTGTTGGATAAATACTCAGCCCAATCGGTTAAAACATGTTATTGAGGCAATTCGGAATGGTGAGCTATGGATTAGGCGAACACTGACTAATCATATGTTACGGGAGTTGGTTGAAGTAACACAGGAGAAAGGACGAATTGAGCGGGCTGTTAATGAACTGCTGGTTAATCTGACCCGCCGCGAATATGAAATTGCAATGCGGGTAGGACAGGGCGAAAGTAATAAACAGATAGCAAGACAACTGGATATTACCGAGAGAACTGTGAAGGCACATCTGACAGAAATCTTCCGGAAGCTGCGTATCTCGGATCGTATTAAATTGGCATTGATTGTGAAAGATACCGTTTCAACATTGAATCCACATAGTTAAATGACTCAAGCCTCTAAGGTGATCCAAATCTTGGAGGCCTATTTTTTTGTATGACGGTAACTCGGTCTTATCAAATCCTTGGACTCGAATTAAAAGTATATTTACTTTGTATGTGAACCCAGTGTCCTTGACGCTGGATAGTTATATAAATTGGGGGAATACATTGCTTCGTATCTATAATCACTACATTTCACGACCGACAATTTTGCTGATAAGTGTGGAATTGTTATTGCTGCTGGTTATATTCTTTCTGGGGATTCACATTCGATCCATCGGATGGGTTGAGTCAACTCAGGTCCCGTTCTTGTCATTTCTTCCGGAAGCGGCCATTTTTGTCTTTGTAATGATCATGAGCATGGCTGTCATGGGCATGTACCAGATTGATTCACGACCAAGTTTTAAGGACATTATCTATCGTCTGATGCCTGCGATGATTATCTGTTTTGGTTTGATGGCATTCATATTTTATTTGATGCCGGAGATTTATTTAGGACGCGGTACGTTTCTGATTATCATGGTACTTTCATTTTTTGGAATTCTGTTAATACGATTGATGCTATTCAAATGGCTGAGCATGGGAACCTTGCAGCCTCGTGCGCTGGTATTGGGAATAGGAGAAAGTGCAAACGAATTGATCAGGCAGAATGAAGAAGACTCAAGTTACCAGACGCCGAAGATTATCGGTTTTGTTCCCTTCCTGGGTGAAGAAAGGCATGTTCCGGCTGCTTCTGTGTTGCCGAATACCGGTTCTCTGGTTTCATTGGTCAAGCAGTATGATGTGGGGGAAATTATTATTGCGACACAAGAACGACGGGGTGGCAGTTTTCCGATACAGGAGTTGCTTGAATGTAAAATGAATGGCATCAAGGTGATTGATATTGCGACGTTCTTTGAACGTGAGCGAGGTCATATCCGCATGGATTCCCTGTACCCAAGCTGGCTGGTTTTTGGGGGAGGGTTTGATCAAAGTTTCTTGAGATCAAGTGTCAAACGGGTTTTTGATGTGATTGCCAGTATCATTCTGTTGATCGTGACCCTGCCAGTCATGCTGATCACTGTGCTGTGTATTCTGATCGAAGATGGATTTCCCGTTTTTTATCGGCAGGAAAGAGTGGGAAAGGGGGGACATACCTTCATGGTCTTGAAATTCCGCAGCATGAGTAAAAACGCAGAGAAAGGACAGAATCCCCAATGGGCAACTACCGATGATCCCAGGGTTACCTGGGTGGGTCGGATTGTCCGGAAGCTGAGGATTGATGAGTTACCGCAAATCGTGAATGTCCTGAGAAATGAAATGAGTTTTGTGGGGCCGCGCCCTGAACGTCCTTATTTTGTCGATATGCTGAGCGCAAAAGTACCTTACTATAATGTCCGGCATAGCATTAAACCGGGGATAACCGGTTGGGCGCAGGTACGGTATCCCTATGGTGCATCTGTTGAGGATGCCATTGAGAAACTGCAATATGATCTTTATTACGTCAAAAATCATAGTTTATTCTTTGATGTCATTATCCTGATTCATACAGTTGAAGTGGTTTTGTTCGGCAAGGGTGGAAGGTAGCGTCAATAATCAAGACGACCGCATATGTTAACCAATATAGCGATAATCAGTTATTCAGTAGCCGCGATCGCGTATCTGTTTTTGTCTGTTCTTCTGTTAACAAGCTGGCGCGGGCGCTTGTATGGCATGATGCTGACGATTGCCTGTTTGCTTTCGACTGTCTGGGCGGTGGCATTGGTTTGCCATGTTGCCTGGGGATACCCGGCTGCCTATGTGGCAGATCTGATGGAAATTCTGAGAAACGCGAGCTGGGTTGCATTCCTGATAACATTGCTGGGTTCTTTCCGGCAGATAACGAGCGAGTCCTTGCCAGGCAAACTCAGATCTCCGGTTATTGCGATCGCTCTTCTATATCTTTTCTGCGCGGTTCTGACACTCTATTTTTCCGATGAAGATTACCTGGAATACAGCGAAGCAGCCAGTTTCCTGAGCAGTACCATCGGTCGCATTTTAATGGCCATCATCGGTGTAATTCTGGTAGAGCAGTTTTACAGAAATACGCCCGTGGAAAAACGATGGGGAATAAAATTTGTTTGTCTGGGTATTGGTGCAATCTTTATCTATGATTTCTATCTTTATAGCGATGCATTGTTGTTCCGGCATATTAATACGGATATATGGGCTGCGCGGGGTGTGGTAAACGCATTGATTGTGCCATTAATTGCGATATCAGCCGCACGCAATCCGCAGTGGGCGGTTGGCATTGCGGTATCCCGTCATATTCTGTTTTATTCTGCAGCCCTATTTGGTACAGCGATTTATCTGCTTATTATGGCTGGCATGGGGTATTACCTTCGTTTTTCTGGAGGAAGCTGGGGTACTCTCCTGCAAATGATCTTTCTGTTTGGTGCGGTAATATTGCTGATAGTGATATTGTTCTCCGGCACCATTCGATCTTGGCTTAAGGTATTTATCAGTAAGCACTTCTTTAGCTATCATTATGATTATCGGGAAGAGTGGCTACGTTTTACACGGACCTTGTCGGAAGGAAGTCATGCATTAAGGGAGCGTGTGGTTCAATCATTAGCCCAATTGGTGGAAAGCCCGGGGGGAGGTTTATGGCTAATGCAGGATTCTGGAGTGTATGAGCCCGTTGCGCAGTGGAACATCCCGCTGATAAAAGAAATGGAAGTGACCGGTAGCACGCTGTGTCAATTTCTGGAAGAGAGTGAATGGGTCATTGATTTGCAGGAATATGAGACAGATCCTGGGAAGTATGCTCCCCTGCTTGTGCCGGTCTGGCTCCAGACGATGCTTAATGCGAGATTTGTAATTCCATTGATCCTGCATGGCAAGTTAATGGGGTTTGTCGTATTGTTAAAGCCGAGGAGCAAGATAAGTCTGAACTGGGAAGTGAGTGATCTTTTAAAGGTTTCAGGTAATCAGGCAGCCAGCTATCTGGCTCAGGATGAAGTATCCCGTGAACTTCTGGTAGCTCGTCAATTTGAGTCATTCAACCGCATGTCCACTTTTATTGTGCATGATCTCAAGAATCTGATTTTTCAATTGTCACTGCTGCTTTCGAATGCTGAAAAGCATAAAAATAATCCGGAATTCCAGAATGACATGATTCAAACAGTGAGTCTGTCGATTGGGAAAATGAAACGACTCCTGGAGAAATTAGCTAAAAGCAATGAAATAGAGAAGTCCAGTCAATTTTCTCTGGATCAACTGATGGTTGAGATAATTGAAAGCAAATCAGTTTTTGAGCCCCGACCAACGCTCGAAATTCAGGATTCCAGTCTCGTGATTTCTGCGGAGCGATCCCGCTTTAAAAGGGTTCTGGGGCATCTGATACAAAATGCGATTGAAGCAACGCCTAAGGATGGTCATATCTGGATTCGTTTAATGCGACAAGGAGAGCATGCGCTGATTGAGATACAGGATACCGGTCAGGGCATGAGTGAAAAATTCATTAAAGAGAAGCTTTTCACGCCTTTTGAATCCACTAAAGCAGCCGGGATGGGTATTGGTGTTTTTGAAAGCAAAGAATATATCCATGAATTGGGTGGACGACTGGATGTGACGAGTCAGGAATCAGTTGGTACAACATTCCGTTTAATTCTGCCATCTGAACGTGACGATGAGAAAAAACAGATGATGATAAGTAATAAGAGCCATGATTAACGCTGGGCAGCAGCTTAACTAATGAGAGTAAATGCCGATATGCTTAAAATGTTTTTTTCTTCCCGGATTAATAGGATTTGGCAGGAATACAAAAGTATATTCGCAATTGTGCATTATTCTGATAATTAGGAGCAAGGTAAGAACATGCAATCAAATCAGGAAAAAAAGAAATTGCTGATCATTGAAGATGACTTGGGCTTACAAAAGCAATTACGCTGGAACTTTGATGCCTATGAGGTATTGATTGCATCAGATCGTGAAAGTGCGATTGCTCAGGTTCGACGTCATGAGCCTGCGGTGATTACCATGGATCTCGGTCTCCCGCCCGATCCGGATGGGTCTACTGAAGGATTGGCGATATTGCAGCAAATACTGGTGCTGGCTCCCGATACTAAAGTAATCGTTCTGACAGGTAATCAGGATCATACTAATGCATTGAAAGCTATTGAAATAGGTGCTTATGATTTTCATCAGAAACCTTTTGATCCGCAGATGCTTAGCCTGGTTGTTGACCGAGCCTTCTATCTGCATGCGTTGCAGCAAGAAAATCGCAGCCTGCAATTGACTCAGAATGATTCGCCCATCGCAGGGATTGTAACCCGTGATCCATCGTTGATTAAGGCGTGTCGTAATATAGAAAAAGTAGCGTCGTCGGATGTCACGGTTATGTTATTAGGCGATAGTGGAACGGGTAAGGAAATCCTGGCCCGGACACTTCACCAGCTAAGCCACCGGAAGGAAAAGCGATTTATGGCGATTAACTGTGCAGCAATTCCTGAAGCACTTCTGGAAAGCGAATTATTCGGTCATGAAAAAGGTGCTTTTACAGGTGCGGCAAAGCAGACGTTGGGAAAAATAGAACTGGCTGATGGGGGTACTTTCTTTCTGGATGAAGTGGGCGATTTGCCAATGTCACTGCAGGCAAAACTATTGCGTTTTCTTCAGGAAAGAGTCATTGAGCGAATCGGTGGGCGTGAAGAAATTCCGGTTGATGTCCGCATAGTATGTGCAACGCATCAGAATTTGAATAAAATGATGGCAGCTGGACAGTTTCGTGAAGATCTTTTTTACCGGTTATGTGAAATTACTATTACAATTCCGCCATTAAAGGATCGTATCGGTGATGCAGTATTGCTGGCGTATTATTTTAAGAACAAGTTTTGTGCCAAGGAGGGGCGCGCCTCGCTCAATTTCAGCCAGGAAGCATTGGATGCTATTGAGAATCATCAATGGCCAGGAAATGTGCGTGAAATGGAAAATTGCATCAAGCGTGCCGTGATTATGGCGGAAGGACCACAAATCAGCGTGGAAGACCTTGGATTCGTAGCGACCACGGGAGGCGCTGAACCCATTAATCTCCGGCAGGCACGTGAGCAGGAGGAATGTAAGGCACTGGTAAAAGCGCTGGCGAGAGTTGATGGAAACGTGGCGCAAGCAGCCAAGCTGCTGGGTGTCAGCCGACCAACCATTTATGATTTGATGAATCGGTGTGGATTAAAGTAGAAGTCCTCTTAACAGGCTGTTGAAAAACGTATTCAAGGCAGGCGATGTAAGGTAAAAAGGTGCAGCTTATACATAATAAATGAGCGTTGAGTTTATTTTTAAAGCCGCCATACAGATAATTTTCAGCGATCTGTTAAATTTTAATAATTCGTGAAGAAGATATATAAATGACTGTTCTGGTGCATGATTTTATTTTCAATTCAGCCGAACGATCTCCTGATGTTGACGCATTGTCGTATCAGGATCAGCGGATGGGCTATGCCACTCTGGCGAGAGAAATTGAAGCAGCTGCAAATGGCCTGATGGATGCAGGGCTGGGTCGTGGGGAGAGGCTTGCGGTTTATCTGGAAAAGCGACTGGAAACAGTGATTGCATTATTTTCAGCCACTGCGGCAGGTGGTGTGTTTGTGCCGGTCAATCCGCTGTTGAAGGCCGAGCAGGTTGCTTATATCCTGGTCGATTGTAACGTAAGAATTCTGGTGACCTCGCCGGAACGATTGAAGCTGTTGGCACCTGTTCTGCCGACCTGTCATGATCTTCATACCGTGGTAGTTATTGGCGCAAGAGGCGATCCTCCCGTATCGCTAAGCAACTTCAACATTGTACTGTGGGAGACGATTCGCTCCAATGGTGGGCACTATGCATCCTGTCGCACGATTGATACAGATATGGCTGCGATCCTGTATACATCCGGGAGTACCGGGAAGCCGAAAGGTGTAGTACTGTCACATCGTAATCTGGTGGCGGGGGCGATGAGTGTCGCGCAGTATTTGCAGAATCAACCGGAAGACCGTATTTTATCGGTATTGCCGTTGAGTTTTGATTATGGCTTAAGTCAACTGACAACCGCCTTTTATACTGGGGCAACGACTGTCCTGATGAATTATTTGTTACCACGCGACATTCTGACCACCGTTGAAGAAGAGCGTATCAGTGGACTGGCTGCCGTGCCGCCGCTGTGGATTCAACTGGCACAGCTGAACTGGGCAAGAGTCGGTTCCCTCAGGTACATTACAAATTCCGGTGGCGCCATGCCGCGCACGACACTGGATCAACTGCGCCATGCTTTGCCGAAAACGCAGGTTTTCCTGATGTATGGGCTTACGGAAGCATTTCGCTCTACATATCTGCCGCCGGATGAACTGGATCGTCGTCCTGATTCAATTGGTAAGGCAATTCCCAATGCGGAGATACTTGTTTTGCGTGAGGATGGCTCACACTGTGCGCCCGGTGAGCCGGGAGAACTGGTGCATCGGGGTGCGTTGGTGTCAATGGGGTACTGGAATGATGCTGCGAAAACATCAGCCTGTTTTAAGCCGGTGACTTCCCGCCCGACGGGATTGACCATTCCAGAATTGGCAGTATGGTCTGGTGATACGGTGCAGATGGATGATGAAGGTTTCCTGTATTTTATCGGACGTCGCGACGAAATGATCAAAACTTCGGGTTATCGCGTGAGTCCGACCGAGATAGAAGAAGTGATCTATGCAACAGAATGTGTGGGGGAAGCTGTTGCACTCGGTGTTCCCCACCCGGTACTGGGGCAGGCTATCCTGGTGATTGCAACAGCCCGGAAAGGAGTCAAACCGGATCCGGATAATTTAACGGCAATCTGTAAAAGCAAACTGCCTGGTTATATGGTGCCAGGTCGTATTGATGTTCGTGAAGGTGATCTGCCACGCAGTCCGAATGGCAAGATTGACCGAAAATTACTCTATCAACAGATGCAACAAATATTTATGGAAGATACCAGTGACTGATCAGCGTCCAGTTCATGCCCAACTTAGTCAGTTTTCCGTACACAATGACTGCCTGCAAATAGGTGGTATTCCTTTAACTCGATTGGCGCAACGAGTCGGCAGTACACCATTCTACGCCTATGATCGGCAGAAAATTTCTGAACGGATTGCTCTGTTGCGACATCATTTGCCGGAGGGTATTCATCTGCACTATGCAATGAAAGCAAACCCGATGCCTGCCGTCGTCCAGCATCTGGCAGGGTTGGTTGATGGCATCGATGTCGCCTCAGTTGGGGAGATGAGAGTGGCGCTGGATACTGTAATGTCATCCGATCAAATCAGTTTTGCAGGGCCAGGGAAGAACGCCCATGAAATTACCTGTGCAATTGCCGCTGGCGTAGTTCTGAATATGGAATCGGAACAGGAAATGATGCTGATCGCTCAATTGGGAGAGCAGTTAGGTATCCGCCCAAATGTAGCGGTTCGGGTGAATCCGGACTTTGAGCTCAAATCTTCCGGTATGAAGATGGGAGGGGGTGCCAAACAATTCGGTGTGGATGCGGAATGCGTGCCTGATATGTTGACGAAAATTGGGAAACTTGAATTGAATTTTTTTGGTTTTCATGTATTCAGTGGATCACAGAATCTGAAAGCAGCGGCAATTCAGGAAGCACATGAGAAAACTCTGCAACTTTGTTTGCGGCTTGCAGAGTATGCGCCATTACCAGTTCGTGTGCTGAATATTGGGGGTGGATTCGGCATTCCATATTTTCCGGGTGAGCAACCGCTGGATCTGGTTGCCGTGAGCGAAAATCTACAGCGCCTGCTGCCGCCGGTCAGGCAGCAATTACCGGGTGCTCAAATTGTGATCGAACTGGGTCGATACATGGTGGCAGAAGCAGGGATTTACGTATGCCGCGTACTGGAACGCAAGCAATCACGTGGGCAGATATTTCTGGTGACTGACGGTGGGTTACATCATCATCTGGCGGCATCCGGAAACTTTGGTCAGGTCATCCGCAAGAACTATCCGGTTGTTATCGGCAATAAAGTAAGGAATGGCCAGCGAGAAGTTGTGTCCGTAGTGGGGCCGTTGTGCACGCCACTGGATTTATTGGCCGACCAGATGGAAATGGCGCAGGCGGTACCCGGTGATCTCGTCGTTGTTCTGCAATCCGGCGCCTATGGATTAACCGCAAGCCCAACCGCATTTCTGGGTCATCCAGCACCATTGGAAGTATTTGTTTAGAGGAGTTTGTTGTTGGGTCCGCTTTAGCAGGCCGTTGAAAAACTATCTACGTTGCCGCTACAGTATTAAAAGCTGGCTCAAGATTCTCATTTATCGAGCATAAACTGCGCTTTTTAGCCCGTTCTTGCCTTGTAGCGGCTGCCTCGAAAACGTTTTTCAACAGCCTGTTAGAACAGAGAATCTCGGAGGATCTGGGTAGTTTGTCGCAGGGCAATCATCTGCTTAAGTCAATCAATCAGTATAAGAATAAGGGAGCTCTGGTATGGGGGGAATATGTGGCTGGATGGGCCATGGCGCAACGAGTGCTGAGAATCGGCGACTTATCGAGCAGATGATCAGACCAATCAGCCAGTTTGATCATAGTAATATTAAAACCCTGATTGGAGAAAAGTCTGCGTTTGCAGTGATTGCGAACCATGGCAGTGTGCATACTTATCAAACCGGCGCACTGCTGGCTGGGGTGTGGGGGCGGATTAAGTTTCAGGATGCCGGTTTGAATCAACGTCTGCAAACTGAAAGTGCCGCAAAAATTCTGCTGGAAAACTGGCTGGAGAAAAGAGAAAAAGCGTTCGCAGACCTGGCGGGCGAATTTTCATTATGTATTCTGGATGAAAACAATCAGTGTGCGATACTGGCGGTTGACCGGATGGCAACAAGGCCAATGACTTACCAGGTTTCCGGCGAGCATCTGATATTTTCTTCAACATCCGACGCAATTATTCAACATCCTCTGGCAAAGCCTGAGATCAATCCGCAGAGCCTGTATAACTATGTTTATTTCCATATGGTGCCCGGCCCGGATACGATATATCAGGAACAGAAACGACTGTTGCCCAATGAGTATCTTATTTTTCAGAAAGGAAAAGTTGAGACTCGACGCTATTGGAGCGTTACTTTTAATGAATCCGGGAGCCGTTCCTTTGGTGATCTGAAGCAGGAATTTCTGACAGTATTGCGTTCAAGTGTGCGTGAAGCTGTAGGTGATGAGCCAGCGGGCGCTTTCCTGAGTGGCGGGACTGATAGCTCAACGATTGCCGGAATATTGGGAGAGATCAGTGGCAAACCGGCACAAACCTATTCCATTGGTTTTGAAGCAGCAGGTTATGACGAGATGGAATATGCGCATATCGCGGCACGGCATTTTTCAACCCAGCACCATGAATACTACGTGACACCGGATGATGTCGTATCAGCTATTCCGCAGATTGCAGCAATTTTTGATCAGCCATTTGGCAACGCTTCAGCAATACCTGCTTTCTATTGTGCACGGTTAGCGAAGGTGGATGGGCTCAGCAGGATATTGGGCGGTGATGGTGGGGATGAATTATTTGGAGGAAATACCCGCTATGCCAAACAGTATTTATTTTCTCTTTATGAACGCTTGCCACATGCGTTGCGCAGCCACTTCATGAATCCGCTCATTATGGGTGTTTCAAGTCTCGTTGATTTGCCTCTGATACACAAGGCAAACAGCTACGTTAAAACAGCCTCCATTCCCATGCCAACCCGTATGGAATCTTATAATCTGCTGAATAGATATGGGTATAACACGATATTTACATCGGAATTTCTTGCATCGATTGATTCAGAGCAGCCGTATGCTCTACTGAATGAAACATACCAGCAGATCCACGCGAGCAGTCTCATAAACCGCATGCTGGGTTTTGACTGGAAATTTACGCTGACAGATAACGATTTGCCGAAAGTGGTCAAGGCGTGTGAATTGGCGCAGATGGACGTTGCCTTCCCATTTCTAAATAATGAGATGGTTGCTTTTTCAGCACAGCTCAATCCGGAACTTAAACTGAAGGGAACGAAACTACGTTACTTCTTCAAGGAAGCGCTACGTGGCTTTTTACCCGATGAAATTCTTGTAAAGCAGAAACACGGGTTTGGCCTGCCATTTGGAGTATGGTTGCAGGAGCATAAGCCATTGCATGGGTTGGCAGCGGATAGTCTGAGTGATCTGAAGTTGCGAAAAATAATACACTCTGGCTTCATTGACAGGCTTTTAGGCCAACACGTCAATGAGCATGCGAGTTACCATGGTACCATGGTCTGGATATTGATGATGTTGGAGCATTGGTACAAAAGAAGATAAGGGTAGTCAGGTCGTTTTTATCGGTATAGTCGATTCAGTACCTTCAATTTCTGGACTAATACATTGATGACTAATATATATGAGGACTTTCATAGATATTTTGAAGTCATGATGGCGGATACTCCCGAATTATTAAGAGAAGTTTTTAGAATACGATATCAAGTGTTATGTGTGGAGAGGCGACTTCCAGGGTTCAATTTGTCACGCTACTCGGATGAGCAGGAAAGGGATGATTATGATGATCACTCTGTTCATGTGATACTAAGACATCGGCCGACTGGAAGGTATATCGGTACGGTACGTCTGATATTATTTGATCCGCTACAACCGAACAAACCCTTTCCGATTGAACTCCATGCACAAATTGATCCACAACTTCTTGATATAAATAATCTGGAGCGTCAGCACACGGCAGAGATTTCCCGTTTCCTAATTTTAGGCCAATTTAACCGGCGCAGGGCAGAGCGTCGTAATCTAAAAGAAAGAAGGATAGAAGCAGACAATAACACTCAATCGGATCGCAGATCCTTTCCTAGCCTTGGGCTGGCGCTTGTTTCTGGCATTGTGCGTATGTGTAAGGAAAACAATATTAAGAATTGGTTGTCGGTTATGGATCCTGCACTGAATAGATTATTAAGTTACTTTGGTTCGGACCTTAATCCAATCGGGCCCATCATTGATTATCATGGTCTGCGTCGCCCCTATTTTATTGAGTTGGCGGATGTACTGGCTAAGATGTATCAGAAAAATCCTCAGATCTGGGAGGTCGTGACGGAACGGGGAAAATATTTTTATTCTCCGATACAACATGATCTGAAGCTATGAGTTTTTCTCATTCGTCGAATGTCTGGCGAGGATCTGATAACTGGAATTTCTTTGTGCATATAAATAATAACTTATATTGATTGCTGACACTGACAGAGTAAGTAACTCTAGTTGTATAAAGATTATGAGTGAGAAAGAATGATTTTCAGAGCAAAGATATTCAGATAATCGGACTGGATAAGAGTTTAATATGCATGACCAAACATCAGCTATCCATAAGTTGGAATTCTAAAGAACCATAATGCCCGGAATATATACAAAATATTGTTTTATTCTGCTGGTATGCACGCTGTGCATCATGAACCGGGCATGGGCCAATGAGCACTATCAGGTGATAACACACCCAGATGTCGTAGAGAAAAATCTATCAGTCAATTCATTGCGTGCAATTTTCAGCATGCACTTAAAAACATGGCCGGATGGAAGGCTGATAAAGGTTTTCGTGCTGACTGACAATGATCCTCTGCATCAAAAGTTTTCTAAAGAACGGTTAAATGTTTTTCCCTACCAACTGCGTTCAGTCTGGGATCGTCTAGTATATTCTGGAACTGGACAGGCGCCGGTCAGCTTGTCTTCCAATAGTGAAATGCTGGCAAGAGTATCCAGTACGCCGGGATCAATCGGATATATCGACACTTCTTTCATCAATGGCCATGTTAATGTACTCCAAATCAAATAGTCTGAGCTATTATTATCGACATGTGATGGTCATGATAGTGATGACCTTGTCAGTGACGTTGAGTGGTTTTGTTTTTGCTCAGAAACAGGATGCTGATGCCAGGGGTTTAAGTACGACTCCTGTTCCACAGGTGAAATGGCAGGATAAATATCCGTGGTTGGAAAGTTTGCGTATACATGGATTTGCGAGCCAGGCCTATATTGCAACGTCAGCGAATAATGTTTTTGGGCATACCGACAAGGGGGGGGATTTTGGCCTTACTGAGCTGGGACTGAATGCATCACTACAGCCATTGCCCAGATTGCAGGTGTCCGCACAAATGCTGTCACGTCGTGCGGGTGAGGGAAATTCGGGAATGCCCCGACTGGATTTCGGATTTGTCGATTACCGGATATATTCTCATGAAACCAACCAGTTTGGCATACGGGTGGGCCGGTTAAAAAATCCGTTTGGTTTTTATAATGACACGCGTGATGTAGCCTTTACAAGACCCAGTATTCTGCTGCCTCAGTCGATCTACTTCGATAGAACGCGTAATCTCGCTCTTTCTGCCGATTCTGTACAGATATATGGTGAAACTTCTCATGCTACGATGGGAAGCGCTTCTTTCCAATTTGGTGTAATCAGACCCATAGTCGGCGATCTGGATACCAAGCGTGCTTTGGTCGGTCGTGCATCGGGTGATCTGGCGCCGGATGTATCCTATATTGGACGTGGGATGTACGAAAGCAATGATAAGCGATTTCGTCTTGCACTGAGCGGAATATTGTTAAATGTAAATTATAATCCGGCGACAGTAGATGCACTGTCTTCGGGCGCAATTCATTTCGCGCCTATTTTTATCTCTGCGCAATATAATACGGAGAAATGGACTTTCACGTCTGAATACGCTATCCGGAAATTTCAGTTCACAGATTTCCATAATGCAACACTGGATAATCAAGATGCCATTGGTGAAAGTTATTACTTTCAAGGTGCTTACCGATTCCATCCAAAATGGGAAGCGGTATTGCGCTATGACGCCCTGTATTCCAATAGAAAAGATCGGGATGGCAGCGATTATTTTAACTCTCAGGTATTGAATCCTGGACACAGGCCAGCGCATTCTCGATTTGCCAAGGATATAACAGTAGGTTTGCGCTGGAATATTACACCAGAGTTGATGTTACGGGCTGAGTATCATCGAATTAATGGTACCGCTTGGCTTTCTGGATTGGATAATCCGGTTCCTGCACAAACGGAGCAGCATTGGAATCTATTTAGTACCCAGTTATCTTATCGCTTCTAATCAAAATATCAGGTAGTAATAGTATTACAGAGGCTATTATTAAAAATAATATTACCCTAAAAACCAGAGATTCTTCTCCTAAACCCAGGGAGCGGAAGTTTCTCAGTTTCAAGTGGAAAATCACATGGCTGAGCAGTTTGATATTGCTGGCTGTTGTGCTGGCGTTTTGTATGGTCAGTTATTTAGGTTTGATGGCCAATTTTGATAATCAGCGCGATGTGGAATACAGCCGATATCAAAGAGAAATCGATAGCTTGATCAAGAATACATCACAGAAGATGCGTCATATGGCAGACACCATTCCATTTCTGGACGAGATGGCAGCAGTGCTGCAAACAAGTGACAGCAAGAAAATCAGCGATGTATTTGAACACCACTGGGCATTGCTGCAATTCCATAATGGTGTTGAGTTTGTTCGCTTCTATGATCAATCAAGTCAACTGATTGCGAAATGGGGTAGCTTTGAGCCAGGCAGCGATACGGATGAGATCATGCTGAATTGGGTCAATGGCGTCAATCAGCTTGAGCAGCCGATCAGTTCATTACTCTGTCGAGAAAGCTGTATGCAATATACCATTTCTCCTTTGCTGGTAGAGAGCCAGAAGGTGGGAGTGGTCGTGATCGGCATTTCTCTGGCGGATGTGTTCCTGGCATTCAAACAGGTTGCCGGTGCTGATATTGGCCTGTTCCTGAATAATCAGGATAGTTTCTTAACACACAGTGATTTTCAGATTCCCCAATGGAAGATCCGGATTACAGCGCTGACAGATAGAGAAAGGAATCATGAAGTTCTGAGTCGGGCTGCTCAGGAATACCCTAATATCAATACACTGCGAAATGGTATTCAGATCGGCTGGAATGACCTTCATCAACAAATAAAGTTATTTCCGCTGGTCAGTTCGGTCGATACTGAGAGAGCCTATCTGGTGGTGATTGCGGACGTGACTGCGGCAGTTGATAATATCTATCAGTCGATCTGGAAAATCGCATTAATTGGTTTTCTTGGGCTTGCTTTCTCTGAGATTCTGCTATTTATTATTCTCAACAGATTGCTATCACGGCTGAAAGATGTGGCTTTCACGCTCCCGATGCTGGCCAGCGGGCACTTTGAGAATTTCAGGGCATCGCTCTCTTCAGCCGAATTAAGGCAACAGTTCAGAGATGAAATCGACATGCTTTATGAAGCGGCTGTGTCGTTGTCATTGCAACTGGAACGGCTTGAGAATCAGGTATCTTCTCGCACAAAGCTGCTGATCAAACAAAAAGATGAATTGAGCAAAGAAAGAGATTTTGTTGCAAATTTGCTGGATACCGCTCAGGTCATCGTACTGACACAGAATTCAAGAGGGCAAATCATTTCACTGAATGCCTATGGGGAAATGCTGACTCGCTATACCGAGAAAGATTTACAGGGGCGATCTTTTCTGGAAAACCTGATTTCAGAGTATGGTGCGCAGGATCTGCGTATCCGCCTGGAAGAAATTCATCACGGTATACGAGACCAGCTCCGGCATGAGGCTATTACGCATTGCAAGGACGGCTCAACCCGGCATGTTGCGTGGTTGCATTCCCGGCTGACCTGGGATTCCAATGATGATCCATCGATACTGTCAGTTGGTCTGGATGTGACCGAATATAAACGGGTGGAAGGTCATCTGGCATGGCTGGCTGATCATGATCCATTGACCAATTTGTTTAATCGGCGTCGATTCAGTGAGGAACTGGAACAGGTATTAAGCTGGTCGGATCGATATCAACATCCGGGTGCCCTGCTGTTTTTTGATCTGGATCGCTTTAAGTATATTAATGATACCAGTGGTCATCAAGCGGGTGACGCGTTACTTAGAATGGTTGCAGGCATGTTGTCCCGGACTATCCGCACGGATGATATAACAGGTCGCCTGGGTGGGGATGAGTTTGCTGTGATCCTGCCTGAAATCACGCCACAAGGCGCCATCGAAGTTGCAAAGAAAATACTGGTTCATTTAAGTGAAGCACAACTGACCATCAGTAACCGGACTCACAAGATATCAGCAAGTATCGGGATTGCCCTGTTTCCTGAGCATGGGCGGAATGTTCATGATTTATTGGCGGCCGCCGATCTGGCCATGTATCAGGCGAAAGAGATAGGGCGTAATGCCTGGCACTTGTTCTCAGATAAGGATCGTAGCCGTGAACGTATGCACACGCTTGTGTACTGGAAAGAAAAAATTGAATATTCTCATTTGCATGATAATTTCATGCTATTTATTCAACCGATTATGAATCTTCAGGATGGCAGTATCAAGCATTACGAGGTATTGCTGCGCATGCGAGATGAAGATGGCACTATTCTTTCCCCAGCAGAATTTATACCGGCAGCAGAACAGACCGGATTAATCCACGCGATTGATCACATGGTGCTGCGTAAGGCGATTGCACAAGCTGCTAAAATCAAACAGGCCGGCTATTCTGCCGGTTTCTCGATTAACTTGTCAGCGCACGCGTTTAATGATCCTGAGTTACTTCTGATACTAAAACAGGAGTTGATGAATCATGAGGTAGATCCTACATCATTGATGTTTGAGATAACTGAAACAGCAGCTCTGGAAGATATACCCGGTGCGCGCAGCCTTATGACAGAGATTAAGGAACTGGGCTGTGGTTTTGTACTGGATGATTTTGGAGTTGGCTTCTCATCTTTCTATTATTTAAGGGAATTACCGGTTGATGCGGTAAAAATCGATGGCTCGTTTATACGGAATTTATCGACCAGCAGCGATGACCTGATCCTGGTCACCGCATTGTGCAGTGTGGCTAGAGGATTTGGTAAAAAGATTACAGCGGAATTCGTGGAAAATGAGAAAATCCTGTCGCTGGTTAAAGATATCGATATCGATTATGCGCAGGGTTATCATATTGGGAAACCTGCACCTTATGGCGATTACTTCCACAAACTGGCTGCAGTGGATAAACAAAAGAAACTGCCCTGATAATTACGGGAAAAATGGGCTGATCAGTTACTGTCCGAGGAAACAGGCGTGTTCAAAGTGTAACGGTCGACAGTTGCCCAGGAATGTGGGTATTCCAGAACAATTGTTGTTTGATGGCAGCCGCGAGTGCCGATGCATTGGTCGGTTCGCCGTGAACAATGAAGATATTTTCAGGCATATTCTGAAAGTGCCTTAACCAATTGATCAGATCAGCCTGATCCGCGTGTGCGGAAAGACCGCCGATTGTGTGGATGGTTGCTTTTACGCGGATATCCTGACCGAATATCCTGACTTGTTTTGCGCCATCAACCAGACGTCTTCCAAGCGTCCCCGCTGCCTGAAATCCGGTGATCAGAATGCTGCATTCCGATCGGCCAAGATTGTACTTGAGATGATGCTTGATACGTCCCGCATCGCACATTCCGCTGGCCGAGATGATGATTGCACCATGCTTCAGATTATTGAGCTGCATGGATTCTTCAACATCCTGAATAAAATGTATCTGCGGTTTCTTTGTATTCTTGTTCAACCATTGCAGGATTTCAGCAGCCTCCTTGTCAAGTAATGCGATGTGTTTAAACGTAATATCCGTTGCTGCCAGCGCCATGGGTGAATCAACATAAATATCCATTTTTGCGAGCCTGCCCTGGCGATAAAGATCAATCAATAGAAATAATAAATCCTGGGTGCGTCCTACGGTGAATGCCGGAATGATGACGTTGCCGCCTTTATTGATCAATGTATCGTGGATAACGTGGACCAATTCATCCAGTGTGTCAGGCATGTTGCGATGCAGGCGATTACCGTAAGTTGATTCGATGAGCAGCACATCCGCGTGTTGAACAGGTGTTGGATCACGCACAATGGGATGACCGGGTTGTCCCAGATCGCCCGAGAAAACAAATTTCTTGTGACGATTATTCTGCTTAACCCATAACTCAATAATGGCAGAACCCAATATGTGCCCGGCATCACGGAATATACAGCGTACCGCTGGATGCGGGGTCAGTTCAACGTTGTATTCAATGCTGCGTAATTGCTTGAGGAAATTTTCCGCCTGGGTGACAGTATAAAGCGGGGCAAAGTCTTGGGTAGATTCCTTGCGGCGCCTTGATTTATTATGCCACTCCATTTCCTTTTCCTGAATGTGCGCACTGTCTTTGAGCATGACGTGAAGCAGGTCTATGGTTGCGGGCGTTGCATATACCGGACCTCTGAAACCCCATGCACTCAATCGGGGCAACAATCCGGAATGATCAATATGTGCATGGGTCAGCAGCACAAAATCAATCGTTTTTGGATCAAAGATAAAAGCCTTGCGATTTTTTCTGTCTGCTTCGCGTCCACCCTGAAACATGCCGCAATCAACCAGAAAACGGACTGTTTCCGTTTCGACCAGATAACTCGATCCTGTGACTTCACCGGCTGCGCCTAAGAATGTCAATTGCATGATGTTATTTCCATAGTGGATTTATATCGAATTGAGTACATGGAATGTTCCATCAACCATGATCTGCATTTCTTCCTCATTGATGACATAGGGTGGCATGAAATAAACTGTTTTTCCTAATGGACGTAGTAGCAGTTTCTGTTTTAAGCCAGCCTGGAAGCAATGTGCTGCAAAATTGTGATCATCCGTTTCAACCTCGAAAGCCCAGATCATGCCACAGTTCCGGAAGTTCCTGACTTTGGGATGAGATGAGATGGGTTCTATGATTTTATTCAGATAGTCTGTTTTAATCATGTTCCGGTCAATGACCTCATCCTGTTCAAATATATCCAGGGTTGCAAGCGCCGCACGGCAAGCCAGTGCATTGCCTGTGTGAGAATGTGAATGTAAGAAGGCGTGGGCTGTTTTGTCGTCATAGAATGCTTGGAACACTGTATCAGTGGTCATTGTCACTGAAAGGGGCAAATAGCCGCCACTCAGCCCTTTCGACAGGCACAGGAAATCAGGCGTGATATCTGCCTGATTGCAAGCAAACAAGGTGCCGGTCCGGCCGAATCCGACCGCAATTTCATCAGCGATCAAGTGCACCTGATACCGATTACAGATTTCCCGTGCGCGTTTCAGATAAACAGGATGATACATGCCCATGCCTGTGGCACCCTGTACAAGCGGTTCAATGATAAGTGCTGCGGTTTCCGTATGATTCTCGGCCAGATGCGCTTCAAGTGCCAGTGCAGCACGGATTGCATAGGCTTCCGGAGATTCGCCGTCTTCAGCATAGCGCCAGTCAGGTGTCGGAACATGGGTGCAAGGGCGCAGTAATGGGGCATAGGTTTGTCTAAAGATGGCGACATCGGTTACGGATAACGCACCAAGCGTTTCGCCGTGGTAATCATTCTGCAGGCTGATAAAGTTGATTTTCCGGGGTTGATTGCACAACTGCCAGTAATGAAAACTCATCTTGAGCGCGATTTCAATCGCAGAAGCCCCGTCACTCGCATAAAAACAGTGACCCAATCCATCAGGCACTAACTTCTTGAGCCGTTCGGATAATGTCACGACTGGCTCATGGGTGAATCCTGCCAGCATAACATGTTCTATTTTTTCAAGCTGATCGCGGATTGCCGCATTGATATAAGGATTTGTGTGGCCAAATAAATTAACCCACCAGGAACTGATCACATCCAGATAATTCTTTCCCTCCGCGTCATACAGCCAAACCCCTTGTCCCCGCACGATCGGAACAAGCGGGTAGCGTTCATGCTGTTTCATCTGTGTGCAGGGATGCCAGACTGATTGCAGGCTACGTTTGTGCAGTGAAGATGAAGGTTCTGGAATGATGGGGGATATGTTATGCATAAAATATAAAATAAGTTAGTGGGCTGACTGATCAGGGAATATTTTTCTGAAATGATCGTGCTAGGAGTCTGTCAGCCCCTGGTCAACATTGCTACGCTCTGATATGGCAGATCAGCATTCATTGGATCAGCAGATGTGATGGAAGCATCATTTTAGTCTATTTGGTTGGACAATTCAGTTATTACATTCGCCTGAACGGGGGTTTCTTGTATAAGATGGATAAATGGATATAATGAGATTCTCTACCTTTCAGGAAGCTATTCATGTCTAAACTTACTGATGTAACAGGGATTGGTCCTGTCGCCGCCAAGATATTGTCTGACCATGGTATTAAAACAGTTGAAACACTTGCAGCAATCAGTCTGGCAGAATTACTGAAAATCCCAGGATTTGGTGATATACGTGCCCGTGCTGTTAAGAAGGCAGCAGCTGACAGTTTGCGGAGTAGAACAAGTCAGAAACCGACCACGACAACCGGTAATCACGCGATAACGGGAAAGAAGGTGGAAAATAAAAAGGCTGCTGCCAGCAAAGCTGTGGTTCAGTCTAAGGAAGAGATTGTGAAAGAAAAGAAGAAAAACAAGAAGGAAGATAAGAAAGAAAAGAAAGGAAAAGATAAAGATAAAAAGAAAGAAAAGAAGGGAAAAAGTAAGAAACAAAAGAAATAGTAATCTTTGAATCTGGAATTTGTTATTCTGTGAACAGGCAGGGTAAGTGCAGTTATACCTGTAACGCCTCTGGCCTGATCATGTTTTGCAAGCGAGCCTGATGTGGGTTGGTCGTGATTGGTGTGTTGCCATAATCAAGGATTGCCAATGCGGCGGTTGTTAACAGCTTGCCAGATGTAGTGATGGGTGGTGGGGTTTTTGACAGATAACAAAGTAATTGATCCAGGCCGGGATTATGGCCTATTAACAGGAGGGTGCGGACATCTTTGCTATGTTGACTGATGATGGCAAGCAAACGATTCAGTGATGCCTCATAAATTTCAGATTCCCAATATACATTATTCCCGGCAATACCCAGTTCTTTTATTATCCGGTGGCAGGTCTGTTTGGCTCGCAAAGCCGGCGAGCATATTATTCGCTCAATCTCATAATAATTTTTCTTTAACCACTTGCCCATTAATCGGGCAGCCTTTTCCCCTCGAATTGACAAAGGACGTTCAAAATCCGTGTTAGATTCAACAGACCAATCTGATTTTGCGTGACGCATTATGATTAATTTATATTCTTTCATACATTTTTTAGTATGGCATTCAATCAGGACGAATCTTACGCTGCGGTAGACCTGGGTTCCAATAGTTTTCACATGATTGTGGCAAATCTTGTGAATGGACGCCTGCAGGTCATTGATCGGATCAAGGAGATGGTCAGGTTAGCTTCAGGGCTTAATGACCGGCAGGAATTATCAGACGAATCGATGCAGCGTGCGCTGGAATGTCTCAGCCGGTTTGGCCAGCGCGTCAGAAAAATTCCTCAAATCAATGTCCGCGCGGTGGGAACAAATACCTTGCGCCAGGCTAAAAATAGCGGGTTATTTTTATCTCGGGCGTACATGGCTCTGGGACATCCGATCGAAGTGATAGCAGGTCGGGAAGAAGCGCGGTTGATCTATCTGGGTGTCGCGCACAGCTTATATGATGAAGTAAGCCAACGATTAGTTATTGATATTGGTGGCGGCAGCACCGAATTGATTATTGGGCGCGGCTTTGATGCATACTATACAGAAAGCTTTTATATGGGTTGTGTGAACGTGGGCCAACGTTTCTTTGGCGACGGCAAGATAAAAGCCAAAAGAATGCGCAAGGCCATCCTGTTTGCAAGGCAGGAATTGGAATCGATTGAAGCAACCTATAAAAATATAGGGTGGGATCATGTCTTGGGTTCTTCCGGCACGATTACTTCAATCCGTGATGTACTGCAAACTCAGGGCTGGTGTGAGACAGGCATTACCGCTTCAGCGCTGACCCGGTTACGGGATGAGCTCATTGCAGTGGGTGACAGTGAGGCAATCTGTTTTGAGGGTTTGCCGGAGCGCAGGAAACCTGTATTCGCAAGCGGTGTGGCCGTGTTATGTGGTATTTTCGAGGCACTGAATCTGGACAGAATCAACGTATCAGAAGGTGCGTTGCGTGAAGGCCTGCTCCATGACCTGATCGGCCGGATGCATGATGAAGATATTCGCGACAAGACTATCATGGATGTTTCGCATCGATATGGTGTTGATATCGAACAGGCGAGGCGGGTTAAGGAAACTGCCGGGATATTTTTTCATCAGGTCAGCAGGGACTGGGATCTGGATGAGAAGCTGGACTTGAAACTGTTGCAGTGGGGGGCTCTGGTTCATGAAATTGGCCTGTCGGTTGCGCATAATCAATACCACCGGCATGGCGCTTATCTGATCACTTACTCTGACATGGCTGGTTTTTCGCGCCAGGAGCAAATCAAGCTGGCCAAGCTTGTACGAGGCCACCGCAGAACGTTTCCGATGGAAGAATTTGAGTCAATTGCCGAGTCGATGCGAGTTTCTATTCTCCGGCTGTGTATCCTGTTAAGACTGGCAGTTGTGATACACCGGAGCCGGTCTTACAGTCACCTGCCGGAAATTCAAATCGATGTGAATAAAAATAGAATTAACCTGACTTTCCCACGGGGATGGCTGGATGACCATCCTTTAACACTGGTTGATCTGCACACAGAGAGCAACTATCTTCAGGCGGTCGATATCGGGCTGACATTTCAGTGAGACATATCGCAATAATGCTCCAGATTAATCTGTTGCGCGGAACGTGGCTTATTGGCGCCGGTTCTGCTGATACGTCGATAGGAACCATCGCTTTGCAGCGACCAGGCTTGCGTATTATCGGAGAGATAATTCAGTAAGCCGAACTCGATGACCGAATCGCTGGTGCGCTTTTCTTCAATAGGGAAGCAGACCTCTACCCGGTGATGCAGATTTCGTGTCATCCAGTCGGCACTCGAACAAAATACCAGTTCTTCTCCATCGTGAAAGAAATAATAAATGCGCGTGTGTTCGAGGAAACGGCCAACGATTGAACGCACATTAATGTTTTCGGAAACGCCCTTGATGCCGGGGCGCAGGCAACATACGCCACGGATGATCAAGTCTATTTTGACACCGGCCTGTGAGGCTTTATACAAGGCGGCAATGATTTCTGGGTCAACCAGCGCATTCATCTTGGCAATGATCCGCGCCTTCTTTCCTTCGATGGCTGCGCGTATTTCATATTCTATGTAATTCAGCATCCCCTTGTGGAGGGTAAACGGTGACTGCAGCAGCTTTTTCAGTTTACCCGCACGGCCCAGGCCGGTCAGTTGATGAAACAGTTTGTTGACATCCTCACCAACCGCCTTGTCGCAGGTCAGTAATCCATAATCAGTGTAAAGGCGTGCTGTGCGTGCATGATAGTTACCCGTTCCGAGATGAACATACCGGCGTAAAGCCCGGCCTTCCCGGCGAACGACCAATATCATCTTGGCGTGGGTCTTATAGCCAACCACACCGTACACAACATGGGCACCTGCTTTCTGCAATTCGCTGGCCAGTTCAATGTTAGCTTCCTCATCAAAGCGCGCCCGCAACTCGATAACGACAGTCACTTCCTTACCGGCGCGGGCAGCTTCTTTTAACGCTTCAACGACGGCTGAGTCAGCGCCAGTCCGGTAGAGTGTCTGCTTGATTGACAACACACTGGGGTCGGTCGAAGCCTGGCGTAGAAAATCAATGACCGGTACGAAGGATTGAAACGGGTGGTGCAGTAATATATCGCCATTATGCAGGACATCAAAAATATTCATATTCTTGAGTAGGCGTTTTGGGATCTCCGGGGTAAAACCGGCAAACTTTAATTCAGGGCGATCTACCAGATCACAGATGGCAAGCAGCCGGCCCAGATTCACCGGGCCGGATACCTGATAGAGATCATCCCTTTTTAATTCAAATTTCTGCAGCAGGAAGCTGCTCAGATTGTCCGGGCAATTGTCTGCAACCTCGAGCCGCACCGCGTCGCTGAATCGGCGGGAAGGCAATTCACCTTCCAGCGCACGCAAGAGATCATCAATTTCCTCATCATCAATAAACAAGTCACTGTCACGGGTCACTTTAAATTGATAACAACCTGTTACGGCCATGCCGGGAAAGAGGTCGCCGACGTGAGCGTGGATAATCGAAGAAAGCATGACAAAATCATGACTTCCATTACTGTGTTGGGGAGGAATATGGACAACTCTGGGCAGCGAGCGGGGTGCCTGCACGATAGCAAGGCCGGAATCACGCCCAAACGCATCCTTGCCTTCCAGGGAAATAATAAAATACAGATTTTTATTCAGTACCTTGGGAAATGGGTGGGCGGGATCGAGGCCAATCGGGCTGAGAACAGGCAGCACTTCATCGTTAAAGTAACGATGAAGCCAGCGACCCAGCTTGGGTTTCCATTGAGCGCGGCGCAGCAGCCTGATTTTGTTGTTGGCCAGGGCTGGCACAATCAGATCATTCCAGACTTTGTATTGCTCATCGACGAACTGGTGCGCCGTTTCACTGATGCGTGCCAGCACTTCAGCGGGGGATAAGTTATCTGTACCGGTTTGCACAGAACCATACTTGACCTGCTGTTTCAATCCGGCAACGCGTATTTCGAAGAATTCATCGAGGTTGGTACTGGCAATGCAAAGGAACCGCAATCGTTCCAGCAACGGCAGATTTTCATCTTTCGCTTGTTCGATAACGCGCCGGTTGAATTCAAGCAAACTAAGTTCGCGGTTGATATAGAGAGTGGGGTTCTTGAGATCAGTCGGTTCCATCGATTGTTGCCAGTTTGGTAGGGAGTTATATAAAAGTATAGTGTGTGCGGCTGTTCAAGCTGTTTATAGCACATTAACCGATTGGCAGGATATTACTCAATGTTTAAATAAAGGTTTTTCATAGAGAAGGCATTTATTACTTAAATAATATGTATTAATTGCATATGGTTGTATCGTAATTCCTGTCCTTGTACTTCAGTCCAATAGTTGTCACTTCCCTGCCTCTCTAAAATGCGTTCCATGGTTACAACAAATGTGACCTGTAATAAGTAACTGATTATTACAAATGACAGGTTAAAAATAAACTAAATCAAAAAGGAAAAAATCATGAACAAATTTGTACAAGGCGTTAAAAATTTCTGGAATGACGAACAAGGCGTAACTGCGATTGAGTATGGTTTGCTGGCTGCATTAATTGCAGTGGGTATTATTATTTCAGCAGGATCAGTAGGTACTAATCTGGCTGCAGTATTTACTTCAATTGCAGGCTCACTTGCTGGGGCTCTGTAAGTTTAAGAATACAAATTTTTAAACAAGATGTAATTTTAAAGTTTTAAGTGAAGTCCGTTGAATTAAGTTTTACATAGTAACAAAAGAAACAGGTAAATATTAAATAAACTAAATCAAAGAGGAAAAAATCATGAATAAATTTATACAAGGTGTAAGAAATTTCTGGAATGACGAACAAGGTGTAACTGCGATTGAATATGGTTTGCTGGCTGCATTAATTGCAGTGGGTATTATTATTTCAGCAGGATCAGTAGGTACTAATCTGGCTGCGGTATTTACTTCAATTGCAGGCTCACTTGCTGGGGCTCTGTGAGTTTGTTTGAGAATACAAATTTTTAAAAAAGATGTAACTCTAAACTTTTAGGCAAAACCTGTCGAATATAGTTTTACCTGATAACAGGCGTACTAAGCAGTAATATTAAATAAACTAAATCAAAGAGGAAAAAATCATGAATAAATTTATACAAGGTGTAAGAAATTTCTGGAATGACGAACAAGGTGTAACTGCGATTGAATATGGTTTGCTGGCTGCATTAATTGCAGTGGGTATTATTATTTCAGCAGGATCAGTAGGTACTAATCTGGCTGCGGTATTTACTTCAATTGCAGGCTCACTTGCTGGGGCTCTGTAATAGAGTAATTTCAGTTTATGGAGAAAAAGGATTCTTTATCATTGATGAAGAGTCCTTTTTCTTTTTTTTAACATGTACAAAATTGTGATAGATATGGATTTGCTATTAATAATTTGTGTGCTATTGCTACTTTTATATATTGCGGCTTGGCAGGATTATAAAAACTACCATATTAGCAATATGTTGGTTTTTATAGGTGCATTGTCTGGTATATCGCTGAATGTTTTATTGACAACCGAGGTTGGATTAGTTGAATCGATTGCAGGGTGGGGTGTTGGCTTGCTGCTATTGTTGCCATTTTATTTGCTGAGAATGATGGCTGCTGGGGACGTGAAACTGATGGCTATGGTTGGTGCATTCCTTGGGCCGTATGTGATAGTCGATGTTCTGTTGTATGTAATGATAGCGGGAGGTTTACAAGCGATGGGTATGGCGTACGCACGGGGGATTTTACAAAGACTGATCTCTGACATGCTGATGAATCCATTATCTTCTATACCTAAACATTTATTACCTAGATCTTCCTTAAATAAGGAAGCACTAGAAACCTTATACAAACTTCCGTATGGGGTAGCGATAGCAGCAGGCACTACCGTTTTTTTGGCTACCAATAATTATTTATCCATTCCACATCATTAGAAGATTAAATAATCGCAACTTAAACATTAACTTATATGTGAGAGGGTATAGAAATAATGTATAAAAATAATACGTTAAGAAATGTTCTTCAATCAAAGCGGTTTAATCTATACAGTGGTGCACTACTGGCATCACTTTTCAGTATTTTTGCTTATGCCCACTTTTTGAAGTTTCTAGATACACGCGAATTGTCGCTGTTGTTAATAATTATTTCTGAAGCATTAACAACTGCATTTTTTCTTCTCCGTAGTGATCCAAAAACTGTTTCAGAAATCCCATCTGATTGGGTAGTAGCAATAATTGGTTCATTCACGCCACTTTTTTTCCGACCAGCTATAGATGGTGTTTTGCCACAAGCTGAAATATTAATTGTGCTAGGTACAATGCTACAAATTGCTGGTCTAATTTCCCTCAATCGAAGTTTCGCGATTGTTGCTGCCAAACGTGAAATCAAAACAAAATGGATGTATTGTTTTGTTCGTCATCCACTCTATGCCAGCTATTTTCTAATATTTGGTGGCTACGTGCTGGTAAATACCACAATGATAAATCTGATTTTATATACGATAACAATGAGTTTTCTTTGTTTGCGTATCTTCCGTGAAGAAAAACACCTTTCCCTTGATCCGGAATATCAGAATTATATGGTTAATGTACGTTACCGGCTTATTCCATATATCTTTTAATGGCATGGCTGTATGGATAGGGGGTATGGTAGATAGTGTATACGTTTAAGTTAATCTTCTACTTTTCCCCCTACGCATTTTGAGCAAAATTAGAGTAATTGAACGTAAATTACCATTCTATTCCTGACATAAACCAATCCAAATCTCCACTAAGATTAAGCCATCGAATACAGAAGGCTCTATTTGAAGTGGGAATCAATCAAATATTCTTTACGGTTAACTGTGTTCTTTGCGATCTTAGGAAAATTAGAGTAGCTATTAATAGTACTGATAAATGAGTGATTAGAAATATTTCAGGAATACGCCATGAAAAATACCCGAGCACTTTTGATGATTTTGGTTTCACTCTTGCTAGGATTGGCTGCTGTCGTGGTCGCCGGCAAGTGGGTGAGTGATCAGACGCGAGTGGATTCCTCTGCAGTACTGGTTGCAATGCGTGATATCGATGCCGGTACGCGATTGACTGAAGATATGCTGAAGAAGACAGCCTGGCCAAGCGGCAGTATGCCAGTGGGCGCGTTCCAGGATATCGCATTACTGCAAAATCGGGTGCTTAAAACACATTTGGTAGCAGGAGAGCCAGTTCTGGAATCCAAGTTAGCGCCAATTGGTACTTCCGGGGGATTATCCGGTGTGATTTCAGAAGGGAAGCGAGCTATTACGGTGCGTGTCAATGATGTCATCGGCGTGGCCGGATTCGCCTTGCCAGGCAATCTTGTCGATATTCTGGTTAATGCACAGGATGAAAATCGAAAGCCATTTTCCAAGATTGTGCTTGAGCAAATATTGGTGCTGGCCGTGGCACAGGATGTGGGGCGTGATGATACCAAACCAAAAGTTGTGACAGCTGTGACGTTGGAAGTTTCTCCTGAGGAAGCGGAAACGCTCGATCTGGCACGCAGTATCGGTACATTGTCATTGGCATTACGTAACCAGGTCGATGACAACTATAGCGATACCAAAGGGCGACGCATTGCAGATCTATTGAAACAGCAGCCAATTCCGGTTGCTTTAACTGTACAAACCGAGCAGAAAGTTGTTTATCGTTCCAGGGAACCACACTATGACTCGGTGGCAATCATCCGTGGTTTAAGTAAAACCGAAACAAAACTGACAGAAGGAAAAGGCAAATGAAACAACAGTTCAGCAGCGATTTTCTGAGGGTAATCGTCAAGAATTATGCACGTTTATGCCTGTCAGTGGGTTTGATTTCATTAATGATGGTGCAATTACACGCGCATGCGCAAACAGTGCCGGTGATTAAAACGACCCAACTGCACGTCGAGAAAAAAATAATACCCCAGCATTATCTGTCACAAACAGAAGCATCCAAGATGGATATTACATTGGGCAAATCAACTTTGCTGAAGTTGCCGGCGCCTATTAAACGTATTTCAGTGGGTAGCCCCAGTGTGGCAGATGTCATGCTGATTAATCCGCAGGAAGTATACGTTTTGGGCAGGATTGTTGGTATGACCAACATTACCCTGTGGACAAAAGATGGCAGGTCAACGGTCGTTGATGTCACTGTACTCATGGATGTGACAGCATTGAAACATCAGTTGCAGCAAATTATGCCGGAAGAAAAAGATATTAAAGTGACTGCAGCCGGTGACTCACTGATTGTATCCGGTGTTGTGTCCAATACGCTAAAGGCGGATCGGGTTATCGCATTGGCTGATGCCTTTATCCGTACCTCAGTGCTTAACATGATGATGAATATTCAAGGTGATCAACCAGCTACTGGGGGGCAGGCAGGCGGCGCTGGTGGAGGACAAGGTGGTATGCAGGGCGTACAAATGCTGCGACAAGGTTCACAAAACAATGAAGATTCCCCAGGCGCAGGCGCTGGCCTTGGCAGTTTTAAGGTCATCAATTTACTGCGGGTTCGTGATCATCAGCAGGTGATGCTGGAGGTCAAGGTTGCTGAAGTTAATCGCACGGAAGCTGAGAAATTGGGTTTTGATTTTGCAGGCGCCATGAGAAAAACGGGAAGTGCCTGGACGCAAATTATGGCAGGTCTGATCGGGGGTAGCCCGGCAAGCCTGTTGCTGGGAAAGAATTTAGGTACTTCTGCGAGTCAGGGAATAGGCGGGGCTAGTGAGGGAGGCTCTTTCTTAATTGATGCCGAGAAAAAGGATGCTGTTATAAAAATTCTTGCTGAACCCACGATTGTTGCAATTAGTGGCCAGGAAGCCAGTTTTCTGGTGGGTGGTGAAATTATGATCCCGGTGACCTCAGGAACGGGTGGCAATGTGCGGTTGCAGTCTAAACAATTTGGTGTGGGACTTGTATTTACACCGACTGTGCTTGAAGAAGGGCGCATTAATCTGCGGGTTAATCCGGAGGTTTCCGAGTTGGTTTCATTCCAGCAGGTCGCTTCAACAGGGCTAGGTGCCATTGTTGCAGTGCCAACTTTCAAGACGCGCCGTATTTCAACGACGGTTCAACTGCGGGATGGCCAGTCACTGGCGATTGGTGGCTTGTTGCAGGATAACTTCAAGGAACAGATCAAACGCTTCCCGATGTTGGGAGAAGTACCGGTGCTGGGGGCATTATTCAGCAGCAGTGACTACCAGATGGATAAAACGGAACTGATGATTATCGTTACGCCGCGTCTGGTACAGCCAATGCAGCCGGATCATAGCATTCCAACCGATGCGTTTGTGCGACCTGGCCGTGGAGAATTTTTACTGCAAGGGCGGCTGGAAAATGAAACAGATCCTGCAGATAGTAAGGATGCACCGCAACAAATGATTGAAAAACCGAAAGGCCAGCCTGGTGCTGTTGAACCCAGCGGATTTCAAATGAAATAGGGATGAAATGAATATGAACAAATTTTCTGCCAAAATTGTTTTATGTTTGCCGGTCATGGTGCTGATGATGACTGCGTGCGTCACCTCTCCACCGAAACGCCTGGATGCGAAATTCGGTAATGCGCTGGATATGGCAAAAGCCCAGCAGACAGTGAATCCAGATGCATCGCTGAACACCACGCCAGTTAAAGGAATTGACGGTCAGGCCGGTGATGCGATATTCGATAATTATCGGGAGTCATTTATCAATCGTCCGGCACCCGCTCGCGGTGCTCTGGATGTAGGCACCAGTGGTGGCAGCAGTGGGTCTGGCTCACAGCAATAAATTATTGGTTGCCTGCTCTGTTACTGAAATGAATATCCATCATCAGAAAGGTCGTTTATGAGGAATATGAGTGCTTACAGCTTTGGGAAGAAGTGGCAAAGTAGCCTGATGCCCAGGAAAGAGCAGGGAGCTGTTGCTATTGTGGTGGCATTATCGATCGTGGTGTTGGTTGGCTTTGTCGGGCTTGCGCTGGATTTAGGCAAGCTCTATGTCACTAAAACCGAATTACAAAACAGCGCAGATGCTTGCGCATTGGCGGCTGCACGTGAATTAACAGGCGCCAGCAATAATCAACTGGTACTTGCTGAGTCAGCAGGTATTGCGACGGGAACCAATAATAATGTTTTTTTTCAGGATGATAAGGTCACACTCACTAGTAATAATAATGTCACCTTTAGTGATGCACTCAATGGCACTTATCAGACTAAAGATGCTGTTGCCAATGCGCTAACAATGAAATTTGCACGCTGTACTGTAGAACGAACAGGTATAGCCAATTGGTTTGTGCAGGTGTTGGGTATCGGTGATCAGCAGGTGAGAGCAACGGCTGTGGCTAGCCTTGTACCCGGCCAAACGGCATGCGCGATTCCAATTGTAATCTGTGAATCCTCTTTGACTGGCAAGGTGGTTGGAGATTGGCTTGAGTCGGTACTTGATCCAGGTGAAGGCTTGACAGGAAGTTTCTTGTGGACAGATTTTACTGGCAAAGGTACCGGTGATATTAAAGACTATCTTACTGGCCCAGGGCAATGTAACTTGGGAACACTCACTGCCAAGACTGGTAAACCAGGGAGCAATGTGGGGGCTTATGATGCCTGGAACACTCGCTTTGGCCTCTATAAAGGTAAAGTTACAGATAGCGATATAGCAACTGCACAGCCAGACTATACGGGCTATGCTTATACAGCAAAAAATGGCGGAGTAGATGGCAAATGCGCTAACGCATATCCTCTCATTAAACAAAATCGTGCTAAGAATGACCCTTATCTTGAATCTGTTACAGGACTTAAAGTAGCGCCTCCTGCCAACTCAATTTCTTCAGATAAGCACAAAGAATATGGAGGTGATCGGAGAATTGTTTCTGTCCCAGTAGTCAATTGCGCAGACTTTGGCGCTAGCCAGGAAGCCACAGTAAAGTCATGGGCATGCGTATTAATGCTTCATCCACTTGATCAGAATGCTAAAGATGTAGCAACCCAATGTGCGGGAAGTGCTGGCGGTGTTCATCGTGTATTTCTTGAATATCTGGGAGCTGCAAATAATGCTGACAGTCCTTGTGCTACATCGGGTGCAGTCGGTGGCCCTGGAAGCATCGGGCCGTTAGTTCCAGCCTTAGTGCAGTGAAATAGGAAGAATGGATATTTTTATGAGAAATAATAATATTTCATTAAAGCGAAGTGCAATGCGCGGCTCTGTATCGATTGAGCTGGCATTGTTGATGATTCCATTGATTGTATTAGCTTTTGGTGTTGCAGAGTTTGGTCGTGCAATGTATCAATACAATACGTTGGCTAAAACAGTTCGTGACGCTACCCGGTTACTGTCACAACATAGTCCAAACGATGCCATAAATTATCCGGTGTTTGAAGCACAAGCTAAATGCCTGGCTGTATATGGTTCAACAAATTGTTCTGCAGCACAGTCACTTTTGCCAGGATTAACAACAGGAATGGTAACGGCTGTATCAAAGAAAATAACCAGTGAGGCTGGTACCAATATCAATCTGGTTACAGTCACGGTTACAGGCTATAGTTTTAATTTTATATTCAATCCGCTGGTTTTCTTTGGTAATTCTGATACGACCATTCCGTTTGGCCCTATTCAATCGACAATGAGGCAACCATGAAACGGATTAATTTAACCTCCAGTCAATTTTCTCAACGGGGTGTTGCGGCTGTTGAGTTTGCATTGATTGCTGTTATTTTATTTACGTTGATATTCGGCATTACAGAGTTTGGCCGTGTTTTGTTTATGATGAATACGACGACTGAGGCAACTCGCCTGGGGGCGCGTCTGGCTGTGGTATGTGATCAGAATGCTGCTGTGATTACAACCAAAATGGTGAATCTGGCAGGTTTTCTAACACCGGGCAATATTAAGATTGATTATATCGATGAAAATGGATCAGGTTGTGATGTAAATACATGTCGTTATGTAACCGTTAGGGTAACTGGTCTAACTGTTCAATCGCTTGTGCCGTTAATACCCATTAACTTTAGTATGCCCGGATTCTCAACGACTTTGCCACGCGAAAGTATGTCTAGTCTTAATAACCCAATTTGTACTTAACATTTATCAGAAATTAGAGGAAAAAAAGTGATTATTGCCGCTATCTCACAAAGTCAGCAGATTCTGGAAAATATTCGCCATTTTTTAACGGAATCTGATGTATCGCACCCATTTTTCCATAGTTCAGACAAAGAGAATCCACACAAGATCTTAACCATTAATGGTGGCGTACAGCAGGTGACAGCAGTGGCTGAACAGGAACATCCGGATTTATTGCTGCTCGAGAGCTCTGGCAGTGAAGCCAATGAGTTGCAGATTCTGGGTAATGTAACAGCTCGCTTTCCAAGCCTGGGGGTGATCATGTTAAGTCCGATCCAGTCACCGGAGCGGCTAATTGAAGTGATGCGGGTGGGTGTCCGTGAAGCGCTGCCGACACCACCCTCTCGGGAGTTATTGCTCAATGCAGTGGATCGTTTTCAACAAAGAATTAAGCAAGCAGGCATGCCGATTAAGAACGGGAAAGTGCTGGCGTTCATTCCCTGTAAAGGGGGGAGTGGTGCGACATTCCTTGCATCAAACCTGGCTTATACATTGGCAGCACAAGACAACAAACGGGTTGCCTTGATAGATTTTAATTTACAGTTGGGGGATGCTTCACTATTTCTCAGTGATAGCAAATCACCTGCATCCATTGCTGATGTTGCTCGACAAATCCATCGGTTGGATGGTGCATTTCTGGCCTCCAGTATGATTCAGATCCTGCCCAATATGAGTATTCTGGCAGCACCGGATGAACCGGAGAAAGCAACCGAAATAAAACCTGAGCACGTCAATCCATTGCTTCAGGTCGCTATTAAGAATTATGATTTTGTCATTCTTGATGTTGGCCGGCGCATGGATGCTGTATCAGTCCAGGCACTGGATAAGGCCGATATGATTTTTCCGGTGCTTCAGCAAACATTGCCATTTATTCGTGATGCCAAGCGTCTGATTAATGTTTTTCATTCGTTAGGTTACCACGATGACAAGTTGCGCCTTATTGTGAATCGATATGACAAGAAGAGCGAAATCACTCTGGATGACATTCAAAATACTTTGAAGATATCAGTGTTTAAATCACTTCCTAATAATTTTTCTGTGGTTGATGAATCGGTGAATCACGGTGTGCCAGTTTTTAAACTGGCCCAGCGTAGCCTGATTGCCAAGGCAATACAGGAGATTAGCAGTGAATTGAGTCAGAACACTGAACAACAGGGACGGTGGTTTAAAAAAATATTTTCATGATGAGTATCGGGAAGGCTGCATAAGGGATCGTTGAGTAGCTGTCATTTCAAGTATAGCGAGAAATCCATGTTGTCAAATATTCAGATTCTTCACCGTGTTCAGAATGACAAATATGGGTAATTCAGAGGTTCCATGAGCTGTTTAAAAAGAGTCTAGTTTGTTTAAAAAATTGTCTAACGCCTGTTTTATGGATTATTAATCATGTCGATACGAGATCGCTTGCAACGTTGGGGAGAAAGTGACACGAATGAGCCTGAGCAAGTAATTGTTGCGATGGAAGATAGCATGCTGCATGAGAAGGTTTCATATCAGGAAATCAAATCCCGGATACACCAGAAAATGCTGGATCGTGTCGATCTGGCGGTGATGGAAAGATTACCTCCCGATCGCTTGATGAGCGAAATTAAAGCACTGGTAGAGCAATTATTGACTGAGGAAAAAACACCGATTAATTTGTCGGAAAGGGGGCGTTTAGTTGCGGATATTCAACATGAAGTCCTTGGGTTAGGCCCACTGGAGCCTTTGCTGGCTGATCCAACCATATCCGATATTCTGGTTAATACGTATAGCCAGGTTTATGTTGAGCGTCGGGGAAAACTGGAGCTGACGAATGTTCATTTCGCCGATAACCAGCATTTGATGAAAATCATAGACCGTATCGTATCCAGAGTGGGGCGTCGGGTGGATGAGTCCAGTCCTATGGTTGATGCGCGGTTATCCGATGGTTCGCGTGTTAATGCCATTATTCCGCCGCTGGCACTTGATGGTCCGCTGCTGTCTATTCGTCGTTTCTCGGTAGTGCCTCTTAAAATGGACGATTTGATTGGCTATAAATCGCTTACGCCTGCCATGGCTGAGATTATTGCGGGGCTTGTCAAGAGTAAATGCAATATTCTTATATCAGGTGGAACGGGCAGTGGTAAGACAACTTTGCTGAATATTATGTCTGGTTATATTCCGCATTCCGAGCGTGTGGTAACTATCGAAGATGCAGCAGAATTGCAATTACAACAGCCTCATGTAGTCAGGCTTGAGACACGTCCACCCAATGTGGAAGGCAAAGGTGAAGTGCCGCAGCGTGCGCTGGTTCGGAACAGTCTGCGTATGCGACCCGATCGCATTATTATTGGTGAGGTACGGGGTGCTGAAGCAATGGATATGTTGCAAGCCATGAATACAGGCCACGAAGGCTCCATGGCAACAGTGCATGCCAATACGCCGAGAGATGCGCTGAGCCGAATAGAAAATATGGTCAGTATGGCAGAAATGAATTTACCGGCAAAAGCTATACGACAGCAGATCAGTGCAGCAATCTGGGTCGTGGTTCAGGTTTCTCGCATGGCGGATGGAAAGCGTAAGCTGTTGAGCATTCAAGAGCTTACCGGTATGGAAGGCGATATTATTACCATGCAGGAGATTTTTACATATACCCAAACAGGTGTTGATGAAAATGGTGTCATACAAGGACACTTTCATGCGACAGGTATTCGCCCAAAGTTTACAGAACGTTTGAAAATGTCTGGCGTGCTTTTGCGGGATGAGTTGTTTGATCCAACCAGAGTCTTTAAATAACGAGGTTCTTTGCAGACATGGATTATCTTTACTATCTATTCATGGCATTGGCATTTGTCGCTGTCGTGCTGCTTTTGGAAGGGATCTATCTGACATGGAATGCATATAAAGGTCCGGAAGCAGTCCGTATCGAAAAACGGCTACAATCAATCTCTGCCGGTTGGCATGATGGATCTGCTGAAGCTAAACTGATTAAAAAGCGTTTGTTGAGTGATTCTCCAACGATAGAACGCATACTGATGGGGATTCCGCGCATACATAGCCTTGATCGATTATTGATTCAGTCTGGCATGCAACTCAATGTAACAGGTTTTCTTGGCTATGTAGGGATAGCATTTCTAGGTGGGATGTCCATCGCGTCACTTTTGAATTTACATTTCCTCATTTCATTGGCGTGTGCGGTTGCAGCAGGATTAATTCCATTGTTTTTAGTACTGAGCGCACGCCGTAAACGATTACTGAAGATTGAGGAACAATTGCCGGATGTTATTGATTTGATGGCGCGCGCATTAAAGGCAGGTCATGCTTTTTCAGGGGCGCTACAAATGGTTGCAAGTGAAGGGGCGGAACCGACCGCAGGTGAATTCAGCGTGACGTCTGAAGAAGTTAATTATGGGATATCAATGCAGGAAGCACTGATGAATCTGAGTACGCGGATACCGATTACGGACTTGCGTTATTTCGTTATTGCAGTGCTTATTCAACGCGAGAGCGGGGGTAATCTAGCGGAATTATTGGAAAACATCAGTGGATTGATTCGTGCGCGCCTTAAATTACTTGGAACCATTCGTGTCTTATCTGCAGAAGGGCGCATGTCAGCCTGGATTCTTTCCTGCTTGCCGTTTGTACTGGCATTTGTCATTCACCTAATTAACCCAGGGTTTCTCAATGTATTGTTTACTGATCCGGCGGGTCCCATGTTGATTGGTGGGGCATTAATGATGATGGTGAGTGGCATCTATGTGATGTCGCGAATTATCAAGATTCGGGTGTAAGAATTTTGAATTGTAATCTGGAGGTAAATTAATAATGACAATGATTCAAATGGCTTACCTGGTCATCATTTTTATTACCGTGGCAAGTATTGCATATGTGCTGATCCGGTTACTGGTGCCCAGGCCAACACAAACTCGTCTGGAGAAAATAGCATCTGATAATATAGAAATCTCAGGAAGTGGTTTTGACCAATGGGAACATAGTATTAACAAGTTGGCGAGTCCATTCGCTACACTTTCATTGCCTAGCGAAGGTTGGGAAAATTCTGCACTACGCATGCGATTTATGCACGCAGGTTATCGCTCAAAATCGGTACCATTTTTTTATTTTGGGGGAAAAACAATATTAGCGTTGATTTTTCCAGGCTTCTTTTTTATTTTCGTAGGCATCAGTCGACTTGAACTAGAAACAAATAGCGTATTGTTCTTTTTCCTTTTGCTGACATCCTTTGGTTACTATCTGCCTAATATTATCCTGTCGCGAATAATAGCGTTACGCCAACGTGATTTATTCGAAAATTTCCCCGATGCAATCGATTTAATGACAGTCTGTGTCGAGGCCGGACTAGGGATGGATGCTGCAATGAGTAAAGTTGGAGAGGAGATGTACGTGAAATGCAAGCCATTGGCTGAGGAACTTCATTTGGTCAATCTTGAAATGCGTGCAGGTAGAAGTCGAGAAGATGCATTGCGTAACCTGGCGCTGAGAACGGGCGTGGAAGAGATTGAGGGGCTGGTTGCCATGTTGGTACAAGCGGATCGATTTGGTACTAGTATTGCTGCTTCTCTACGTGTTCATTCCGATATGTTACGTACCAAGCGTCGTTTGCGTGCGGAAGAGGCTGCCGCAAAGATTGCACTCAAGTTGTTATTTCCACTGATATTCTTTATTTTTCCATCGCTGTTACTGGTGCTGCTAGGTCCGGCAATGGTGCAGGTATACCGAATCTTGTTGCCCACGATGGCAGGTCAATAAAAAGGACTATGAATTTATGTGCAAGTTAAAACAGATTATCTTGATCATTAGTAGTTTTCTTGTATTGGAGGGGTGTGCAACCTTTCAACCCAAGAGTAATGGTGATATTGGTATTACACCCAAATCGGAAGCTTTGCGTGCAACACTGGATGCTAACGCATTGTATCAACAGGGGAGGGAGTACCATCAAAAAGGTGAATATGCTGAAGCGATTCAAGCTTATGAGAAAGTTGTTGAACTGAGGCCCAATGATTATGAAGCCTACAATGGACTAGGAGTAATCTACTCAATATTGGGTGAGCATGAATTGGGTATAAAATTTATTAGTGAAGCGATCAGACTCACGCCACTTGCATCGCATCTGCATAATAATCTGGGCTATGCTTACTTAAAACAGGGACGCATGAGTGAAGCGGCCGGTGCGTTTGAACGTGCAATCCAGCTCGATCCGGAGAATTTACATGCACGCAATAATCTCGAATCAGCATATCAGAAAATGGGGTGTGTTCAGAATCAGCCCTGTGGACAATGGCAAGAATCTAAATAGCCAAATCGACTTATTCTGGAAATATAATTTTTGGAAGTGACGGGAGAATAGACTATGTTCAAGATGAAACGACTTACCTGGATGATTGGCTGTGCGCTTGCGCTAAATGGATGTGCTTCATCATTTCAGGACAAAAACGCGTCACTTGCAGATATTGAAATCAAGCCGGTAATGAATATAAGGCATGCAAACCAAAGCCCTAAGATCATGTATTTATTGGGGAGATATTACCAGGGTAAGATCGATTATCATAAAGCGATTGCGGCCTATGAAAAAGCACTCGCAGAAAAACCTGATTATGTTGAAGTACATAATAGTTTGGGAATTATTTATTCCATACAAGGCCGGTATGAAAAAGCACTCCAGCATTTCCATAAAGCAATTGAGATCTCGCCAGCAGAAACCCATCTGTACAATAATCTGGGCTATGCGTATTTGATTCAGGGAAAAGAAGCAGAGGCGGCTCAGTCATTGGAGAAAGCACTACTGCTGGATTCAGAGAATAAAAGAGCTCGTCATAATCTGGCCATAACTTATGAACGTATTGGTTTAAATGATGAAGCTGCATTGTTGAAAATGGCTTTGGTTAATACACTATCTCCTGAAGTATCTGAGTCTAAATTTACCCAGCTACCTGATGTTTATGAATATGAGGCAAGGAGTAAGGATTCTACTATAGTTGCTGAGCAGGCTTCTGGATCAACAACTATTGGACTGTCAGGCAACAAAGATACCCGAATAGAAATTTCGAATGGTAATGGTGTAACAGGCATGGCAGGGCGAGTATCCGCTTTCTTTCAACAGCATGGCCTTGCAAAGGCGCGATTGACAAATCATCAGGTATTTAATCAGAACCAGACTGAAATATATTATCGATCGGGCAATTATCAGCAGGCATATCAAATTAATCAAATATTGCCAAAGCAGGTTAAGTTGGTGGAGAGTAAGGAACTGCGTAGTGATATCCAAATAAAAGTTTTATTAGGACAGGACTACTCTCGTGAGATTGCTTATTTTAGAAAAAAAGATTCAATTCAGATTAGTCAAAGTTCTGAACAACCTGTAACTAAGTTAGCTGCTAAAGAATCTTTATAATTCTACAAAATAGTTAGCAGCCGCCGCATCAATGGTTGCTGTTGTAAGTACGGGAGGGTGCTTTAAGAATCGTGAGAAATCAGTAATCTGGTCAATAATATCTCGCGGATGACTACCGACCAGTGCTCTTCCAGTTTTCCGGTAATAAGTGTCCAAGAGATAGTTTGCTGCACTCTCACTATATTCAATACCTTGAGTTACACAAACACGTCGAAGGATTTCCTTGTATTCATCTTCGGTTGAATAAGGAATCCTGATTTTATGGCGAATGCGGCGCAAAAAAGCCTCATCGACCAGATCCATGGGCTTTAAATTAGTACAGAAGATATTAATCTGATCAAAAGGTATTTCAAATTTCATACCGGTATGCAGTGATAGAAAATCTGTGCCGCGCTCAAGAGGAACTATCCAGCGATTAAGCATTTCCCGGGGAGTTGATTTCTGACGACCAAAATCATCAAGAATAAATACGCCATTTGCAGCTTTCATTTGCACGGGTGCTTCATAGAATTTACTGTTTGTATCAAAACGTAAATCAAGCATATCGGTAGTAAATTCTCCACCTACCATGACGACAGGGCGGCGGCACTTTTTCCAACGGGGGTCATGCTTTAGATTAGTGGTGATATCGAGTTGTGTGTTTGTGGCTATTTCTTCTTCAATACTGAAATGTACTGCAGGGTCATATAGACGGATTATCTGTCCATTCACCTCAACGGCTTGAGGTATATAGATATGATCAGGTAATGCACGCCCCAGTGCTTCCGCAAAACTTGATTTTCCTGTACCAGGCGGGCCATAGAGAAAGATTGCCCGCCCTGAGCTGAAAGCGGGGCCTAGCTGATTGAGTAATTTCTCACTGATAACCATATGACTAAGAGATTTATGTATCCATTCACTATCGATTTCAATTTGTTGAATATATTGCTGGGTGAGTGTGCGTGTATACGCTTGCAAAGGAACGGGTGCAGCACCGGTGTAAAGACTGATATTAAGAGCTGCTTCTGCTCTTTCTCGGCCACGTTGTGTTAGTTCAAAAACTTGAGTTTCGCGCCCGTAGCCAGTTGCTGAACGAATAGCAACGAGTTGGTCTGCTTTAAGTAATTCAATCAATTCATCCGTCACGCTGAATGGCAAACAAAGCCTTTTAGTTATATGGTGCAAAGTAAAAGTACCTGCTTCCTGATAAGCAGCTTTTAGCAAAAGATCATTAAGGAAAGTTTCACTTAATCCAGTATTGATTATTCTTAATGGTATGGGTGGAACCGAATGGAGAATTTTTCTTATTTCTTCGGATGTCAGGAAACCTAAAGAAACCAGGCCATCTTCCAATTTTCCACCATTCTGTTGCTGATTGGTCTTCGCTTGAACTAATTGCGCCGCTGATATGATACCTTCGCGTATTAATAAATCACCAATTGGATTTGCCATATACTTTCCTTAACATTAGAAGAATTACTCTATCAATAGAATTATCTTTTAATCTTAATATGTTTTTAGGATTTTAATTTAATTGATTAAAGTACTTTTATAGTTTTATTACATTTTTAATTTCTGGGGATGCTCTCTTAACGCATAAGTAAGTATGGTTATAGAAGATAGTTGACTCGGCGAGCTGATTAGCAGGAAGGTGTTAATTTGTTATGACGGAAATGGGTTTTATTCGATCAGTATGGGTCAGAAAAAAGTTTAGGGGTAAAAACATACAGTTGAGAGATTAAAGCAGTTTTGATCTCACAGAACTGTATGTTTTATAGTAACAGCTAATGCTTTATAACAGTCTCAGATACTTTTTCTTCTATACCTGATTTCAGTGAAGCAGGCGCGATTGAAGCGGGCAGTGCTTCTGGCTTATGCTCAAGCGCTAATTCAAGAACCTGATCTATCCACTTGACGGGGATTATAGATAATTGATTCTTTATGTTAATGGGGATTTCAGTTAAATCCTTAACATTCTGTTCTGGAATAATCACCGTCTTAATACCGCCGCGATGCGCTGCCAGCAGTTTTTCCTTGAGTCCACCAATTGGTAATACTTCGCCTCTCAGGGTAATTTCTCCAGTCATTGCCACATCTGCTTTGACAGCAATATTAGTCAATACAGACACGATGGCGACACATATACCGATACCGGCGCTGGGTCCATCTTTAGGGGTTGCGCCTTCAGGCAGGTGGATATGGATATCATTCTTTTGATAGAAATCCTCGGCGATGCCTAATCCCTGTGAACGGCTCCTGACGACTGATAATGCTGCCTGGATTGATTCCTGCATGACTTCGCCAAGCTTGCCCGTTGTGATTGTTTTGCCTTTACCAGGCAATACGACCGCTTCAATAGTTAATAGCTCGCCACCTACTTCGGTCCAGGCCAATCCTGTGACTTGCCCTATTTGGTTCTTTTCTTCTGCGATGCCATAGGTATAGCGTCTTACACCCAGATATTTATCCAGGTTACGTGATGTAACAGAAATCTTATTTTTGCCACCTTTCAGCAACATTGCTTTGACCGCTTTCCGGCAGATTTTAGAGATTTCACGATCGAGAGCACGCACACCGGCTTCCCGTGTGTAGAATCGAGTGATATCGCGTAATGCAGACTCGGATATGATTAATTCACTATCCTTCAGTCCGTGATTCTGCATCTGCTTGGGCACTAAATAGCGCATGGCGATATTCAGCTTTTCTTCTTCTGTATAGCCAGATAACTGGATAACCTCCATTCGGTCAAGGAGCGCGGGTGGGATATTCAAGGTATTCGCTGTCGCTACAAACATAACATCTGACAGATCGTATTCAACCTCAATGTAATGGTCGACAAATGTATTATTTTGTTCTGGATCAAGTACTTCAAGCAAAGCTGACGATGGGTCACCACGGAAATCCATGCCCATCTTATCCACTTCATCCAGCAGGAACAGCGGATTCTTGACACCCACCTTGCTCATGTTATGCAGAATTTTACCAGGCATTGATCCTATATAGGTACGCCGGTGTCCGCGTATTTCCGCTTCATCGCGTACACCGCCCAAAGACATGCGTACGAATTTCCTGTTTGTGGCATGTGCGATCGATTGCCCTAATGAAGTTTTACCAACGCCGGGAGGACCGACAAGACACAGTATCGGCGCTTTCATTTTATTTACACGTTGCTGGACTGCCAGATACTCAACAATCCGTTCTTTGACCTTTTCCAGGCCATAGTGATCTTTTTCTAAAACAGCTTCAGCGGCTTTCAGATCTTTACTGATCTTGCTTTTCTTTTTCCATGGTAAGGCGATGAGCGCGTCGATATAGTTGCGCACTACCGTTGCTTCGGCCGACATGGGTGACATCAAGCGTAATTTCTTGAGTTCTGATTCGGCCTTGGCATGTGCTTCTTTAGGCATCTGGGCAGCTTTTATTTTTTTCTCGATTTCTTCCAGATCTGCGCCATCCTCGCCTTCACCCAATTCTTTCTGGATGGCTTTGACTTGTTCATTCAGATAATAGTCACGCTGGCTTTTTTCCATTTGACGCTTCACTCTGCCGCGTATCCGCTTTTCTACCTGAAGAATGTCCAGCTCGGTCTCTAATAAGCCCAGTAGGTGTTCCAGTCGCTTTGGAACATCAAAAATCTCCAGTATTTCCTGTTTTTGCTCAAGCTTAAGGGGTAAGTAGGCTGCAATCGTATCGGCTAACCGACCAGCGTCATCAATACCACCGAGTGATGTAATGATTTCAGGTGGAATCTTTTTATTGAGTTTTACATATTGATCAAACTGGGTCAGGATCGCACGGCGCATCGCTTCCGCCTCAGAATTACCTTCTGCGTCGGGCGATATCTGTATGGCTCTTCCAGAAAAGTGGGTTTCTGAATCAATCAGCTCCAGAATACGTGCGCGATGATTGCCTTCCACAAGAACCTTTACGGTTCCATCCGGCAACTTAAGCATCTGCAACAAACTGGCAACGCTACAGACTTCGTAGAGGTCTTCCGGCGCAGGCTCATCCTTGGCCGCTATTTTTTGCGCGACAAGCAGGATGCTTTTATTTGATTCCATCGCAAGCTCAAGTGCTTTAATGGATTTCTGTCGTCCCACGAATAGCGGGATGACCATATGGGGAAATACGACCACATCACGCAGTGGCAGCAAGGGTAATACAAAATTCTCAGAATCATTAATGATAGAAGTCATATCCGCTCATTTATAAAATTACTATGTGAAATAGGTATGGCTGCTAATAAAAAACTCAAGATGTTTTGTTCTAAATACATTAGCACACCTGTCGGTTTGGAATGATTAAAACAAGAGGCGATTATTATGTATATTCGTGCTAATAGAATGTGCGACAGGCTACGGTACGGATTAATACTGGACAGCAAAGTTAATCATGAAAATAATGGCTGACTCTCGTTTCTGTCGTTATTAACCAAATCATTAACTAACTATTTTGAACGTTTAGCAACCTTGGGTTGGTCTGAATAAATCAATATGGGGTTAATGTCATCATTCACTGAGTTGTAATCAATCACTACTTTAGAGATATTCTCTAATGAAGGAAGATCATACATAATATCCAGCAGAATCTCTTCCAGAATTGAGCGTAGACCACGAGCGCCCGTCTTGCGTGTTAATGCTTTCTTGGCGATTGCTTTAAGCGCCTGCTCACGAAATTCAAGATCTACGCCGCCTTCCATATTAAACATTTTCCAATATTGCTTAACCAGCGCATTCTTCGGTTCAGTCAGGATCTGAATTAATGCAGCTTCATTAAGCTCATCCAGTGTCGCCACCACCGGTAACCGTCCGACAAATTCCGGGATTAGGCCAAATTTAACAAGATCTTCCGGTTCTACATCCTGCAGAACTTTATTCATATCTTTTCGATCAGTACTCTTTACATCCGCACCAAAACCGATTCCACCTTTTTCGGTACGTGCACGGATGACCTTATCCAGCCCATCAAATGCACCGCCACAGATAAACAGAATGTTTGTCGTATCGACCTGAACAAATTCCTGGTTGGGGTGTTTGCGCCCACCTTGTGGCGGAACCAAAGCAATAGTTCCTTCGATTAATTTTAACAGTGCCTGCTGCACGCCTTCACCGGAGACATCGCGTGTAATAGATGGATTATCAGATTTGCGAGAAATTTTATCTATCTCATCGATATAAACAATGCCACGCTGAGCTTTCTCGGCATCGTAATTACATTTTTGCAGTAGTTTCTGGATGATGTTTTCAACGTCTTCGCCAACATAACCCGCTTCAGTCAACGCAGTCGCATCCGCCATAATGAACGGTACATCAAGAAGTCGTGCCAATGTTTGTGCCAGCAGTGTTTTTCCAGAACCAGTGGGGCCGACGAGCAGGATGTTGCTTTTTGAAAGTTCAATGTCATCTGAGTTATCAGATTTTGCAATATTTTTCAGTCTCTTATAATGGTTATAAACAGCGACTGACAGTATCTTTTTGGCGGATTCCTGACCAATAACATACTGGTCAAGTATCTGGCATATCTCTCGCGGGACAGGCAAATTCGACTTGACCAGCTTGGATGCTTCTTCACCCTGCATCTCTTCCCGAATAATGTCATTACAGAGTTCAATGCACTCATCACAGATAAATACAGAAGGACCTGCGATAAGCTTTCTTACCTCATGTTGACTCTTACCACAGAAAGAACAGTAGAGCAGCTTTTCACTATTGGCTTTTTCTGGCATATTTTTATCCTACTATGATCAAGTTTTGAGATACTCGAAATTAAAATAAGTTTCTTAATACATTGGTGAATAACATTACGTGCTTAGACTTGTACTCTCATCCCGATGGGATAATACCGCATCGACCAGACCATAATCGACCGACTCTTTTGCACTCAGGAAATTGTCACGATCAGTATCTTTTTCAATTTCCGACACGGAACGATTTGTGTGCTTTGCCATGATTTCATTGAGCTTGGCTTTAAGATACAGGATCTCTCTGGCATGTATTTCAATATCAGATGCCTGGCCTTGAAATCCGCCCAATGGTTGATGAATCATAACCCGCGAATTAGGCAGGCAGAAACGTTTGCCTTTTGCTCCTGCGGTTAACAGCAGAGCACCCATACTTGCGGCCTGACCCATACATAAGGTACTGACATCCGGCTTAATATACTGCATTGTATCGTAAATTGCCAAACCAGCCGATACAACTCCACCTGGAGAATTAATGTACAGGTGGATATCCTTTTCCGAGTTTTCGGATTCCAGAAACAAAAGCTGGGCAACAATTAGATTGGCAGTTGTTTCTGTCACCGGTCCAACCAGAAATACAACTCTTTCCTTTAATAAGCGGGAGTAAATATCATAAGCACGTTCACCTCGTCCACTGGTCTCGATGACCATGGGAATCAGGCCTAAGCTCTTGGGTTCCAAGTCATTTTTCTGATCAAACTGTTGCATCATATCAGGATATCCCCATCAATTCGTCGAATGTTACAGCTTTGTCTGTTATCTTAACTTTCTCCAGTGCCCATCTCACGACATTTTCTTCCAATGCCAGTGATTCAGCCTCCTGTAAGCGTTCCGAAGAAGCATAATGCCACTTAATTACTTGTTCTGGGTTCTCATAGCTTAAAGCTGCTTCCTCAATTACGCTGCGAACATGTTCAGGCAGTGCTTTTAAGTGATGTACTTTTATTAATTCCGCCAATATCAGTCCCAGTTTGATCCGGTACTCTGCTTTCTCCTTGAAGAGATCTGGCGATAACGGTATTTCTTTTGCTTTCATACCACGCGATTCAAGATCACTGCGCGCATTCTGCATTAAGCGCTCGACTTCCCGACTCACCAGAACACTGGGTGCTTCAATCGGGGTTGTGTCCAATAACGATTGCATCACTTGCTCTTTAAGCTTGGCTCTAACGCGTTTTGAGATTTCACGTTCGAGATCCAGACGAATTCCTTCACGCATTTTCTGGATATCGCCATCAGGAATGCCCAGTAACATGGCGAACTCTGCATTGATTTCCGGTAAGACAGGTATTTCAATTTCGTGCAGCTTTACTGTAAATGTAACGGTTTTTCCGGCAATATCTTTACCATGATAATCTTCTGGAAAAACAACATCAAATGATTTGTCTTCACCGACCTTCATGCCAATCAATGCGGTTTCAAAATCCTTGAGAAACTTGCCATCACCCAATGTCAGATAAACATTCTCGGCTTTCCCACCAGAAAAATCCTTACCGTCAATAACGCCATGGTAATCAATTTTGACACGATCGCCATGGTTTGCAGGGCGATCGGCTGTCTGATAGCTGATTCGCTGCTTGCGTATAATGTCCAGTGTCTTGTCGATGTCTGAATCCGCAATCTGTACGATGGGCCGTTCTATCTTGTGTTGGCCTAAATCACCCAGAGATATTTCGGGATATACCTCAAAGGTTGCGCTAAATGCCTGATACGAATCATCACCGGATTGTTTTATTTCAAAGTGCGGATATCCGGCAACCTGCAACCCTGATTTTTTGATTGCTTCGTTAAATTCATCATTGATGGCATCGCTTAAAACATCCTGCTGAACCTGTATGCCAAATTTCTGCGTAATGATATTTAACGGAACTTTCCCAGGACGGAAGCCGTGTATTTTGGTTGTCTTGGCCAGTTTTTTCAGGCGATTCCCAGTCTCAGCCTGGATTCTTTCCTGAGTGATCGAGATATCAAGACGACGTTTTAATGCGCCGAGGTTTTCTACATTTGATTCCATTAAAGTTCCTGACTGTTTTGATACTTTTTAATTTTATAAAAAATTCTGTAATAACTGCTTCTTGGTGCGAAAGGGGGGACTCGAACCCCCACACCTCTCGGCGTCAGAACCTAAATCTGGTGCGTCTACCAATTCCGCCACTTTCGCAACTTATATCTATTTTTGCTTGATAATTATACCTTCTTATCCCATTCGCTGCAGCCAGATCATTCATCGCTCTGGCAAAATACAGTCTGGCCATTCAATTCCTTACTGTCAGGCCCCATCAGGTATAAATAAGTGGACATTAATTCTTCCGGTTGCAATATGCTCGTTTTGACTTCACCAGGATGAGTTTTGGCGCGTTGGGGTGTATTGACAACACCTGGTATAAGCGTATTGATTCGCAGATTGGGCAGTGTTTCCCACTCATCTGCCTGAATCTTTGCCCATGCCTCAAGGCCTGCTTTCGCAACGGTGAATCCTCCCCAATATGCGGATGGTTCATGACCATGGGTACTGGTTGTTACAATGACGCTGGCATCAGGGGATGCCTTAAGCAGAGGCAGGCATGCTTTTGTGAATGCAAAAGGCGCCATCAGATTTACTTTTAAGATGGTTCGCCATTGTTGTGGTGTCTGATTTTCCAGCGGACTCAAACCATAAAGAAACGCCGCGTTGTACAGGATTCCGTCCAGACGCCCTAATTGCTGCTCGATGGCAAGCGCCATGGCCGTAAAATCCTTATCTTCAGCACGTTCCAGATCAAGCGGATAAATAACGGCTTGTGTCTTATTCATGGCCTCGATTTCGTCATACACGCGCTCCAGTTTATCCACTTTGCGTCCATGTAGAATCACTGTTGCACCATGACTAGCATAGGCTAATGCCGCAGCACGACCCAGACCTTGTCCAGCGCCGGTAACCAGAATCACGCGCTCCTTTAGAAGGTCGTCGGCTGCTGAATAATGTTTCAATTTATTCATAAATGAAATTTACCACGATAATGCGCTGCTGGAGAAAAAATAAAGCACTTATAAAATACCTCTGTTCATTTAATTGCGCTGGCAAGAAATAAAAAAACAGACTCCATAAAGAAATGGAGTCTGTTTGATTTCAAAGACAGAACAGCCGACTGGACTGGTTCTTACATATCCATGCCGCCCATACCACCCATGCCACCCATGCCACCCATACCACCACCAGCAGGTGAGTCATCCTTGGGCAGTTCTGCAACCATGGCATCCGTGGTTAACATCAGACTGGCAACGGAGGCTGCATTCTGCAATGCGGAGCGTGTTACTTTCGTTGGATCCAGAACACCCATTGCAACCAGATCACCATACTCGCTTGTTGCCGCATTGTAGCCAAAATTGCCCTTACCTTCAGCAACTTTATTAACCACAACAGATGGCTCATCGCCACAATTTATAACGATCTGACGTAACGGTTCTTCCAGTGCGCGCAGAACAATCTTGATACCTGCATCCTGATCATGATTGTCGCCTTTCGTGCCTTTAACAACAGCGATAGTACGCAGCAGTGCTACGCCACCGCCAGGAACAACACCTTCTTCGACGGCTGCACGTGTTGCATGCAAGGCATCTTCAACGCGGGCTTTTTTCTCTTTCATTTCCACTTCAGTTGCGGCGCCGACCTTGATGAGCGCTACACCACCAGCCAGCTTGGCGACACGTTCCTGTAATTTTTCCTTGTCATAGTCGCTGGTTGCTTCTTCTATCTGAGTGCGGATCTGCTTGACACGACCTTCAATGCTGCCGGTATTGCCTGCCCCATCAATGATCGTCGTATTTTCTTTGCTGACTTCAATACGTTTTGCCTGTCCCAGATCATTCAATGTGACTTTTTCCAGCGTTAAGCCAACTTCTTCAGCAATCACCGTGCCGCCTGTCAGAATTGCAATATCCTCCAACATGGCTTTGCGGCGGTCACCAAAGCCTGGTGCTTTAACAGCGCAGGTTTTGAGAATGCCCCGGATATTGTTGACCACCAGGGTTGCCAATGCCTCGCCGTCCACATCTTCAGCAATGATCAGCAATGGCTTGCCTGCTTTGGCGACCTGTTCCAGTACCGGTAACAGATCACGGATATTGGAAATCTTCTTGTCATGCAGCAGAACAAAAGGATTATCCAGCAGCGCAATTTGTTTTTCTGCGCTACTTACAAAGTAAGGAGAAAGATAGCCGCGATCAAACTGCATGCCTTCAACTACTTCCAGTTCATTTTGCAGTCCTGAACCATCTTCAACAGTAATGACGCCTTCTTTGCCCACTTTATCCATTGCATCCGCGATGATTTTGCCAATTTCCATATCCGAATTTGCAGAAATGCTGCCAACCTGAGCAATTTCCTTGGCAGTTGCGCAAGGTTTTGACAGTTTCTTCAATTCACCAATGGCGGCGGTCACTGCCTTATCAATACCGCGTTTGAGATCCATTGGATTCATACCGGCGGCAACATACTTCATGCCTTCCTTGACGATAGCCTGAGCCAATACCGTAGCGGTTGTGGTACCGTCACCGGCGACATCCGACGTTTTGCTGGCTACTTCTTTCAGCATCTGTGCGCCCATGTTCTCAAACTTGTCTTTTAGTTCAATCTCTTTCGCGACTGAAACGCCGTCCTTGGTAATGGTCGGTGCGCCATAAGAGCGATCCAGTACGACATTACGACCTTTAGGTCCCAGTGTTACTTTTACGGCATCCGCCAGGATATTAACGCCGGCCACCATTTTATGACGGGCTGAATCACCAAATTTCACTTCTTTTGCTGACATAATCTATCTCCTAATTTCTCAAAATATGGTTCTAAGTAACGATACGGATGCGATCAACCCTCGATGACACCCATGATATCTTCTTCGCGCATCACTAAAAGTTCTTCACCTTTAACTTTTACTGACTGTCCGGAATATTTGCCAAACAATACCTTGTCACCTACTTTGACTTCGAGCTGACGAACTTTGCCATCGTCTCCAACCTTGCCTTTGCCAACTGCCAGAATTTCACCTTGATCAGGCTTTTCGGCTGCGCTGTCTGGAATCACTATTCCTGATGCAGTTTTGCGTTCTTCTTCAAGTCGTTTAACAATCACACGATCATGTAAAGGGCGAATTTTCATGCTGCTCTCTCCTAATAAAATTAATAACCTGAAATTCGTGAAATAATTTGTGAAACTACAGAAATCAATTGTTAGCACTCATTGATCACGAGTGCTAAATATAATAGGGACTATCTATTCAGATTTCAAGAGGTCACTGGGGGTCAGGTCTTGTAATTAGTCATTTTAAAGCTATTTTATAACATATTAGAAGGGTATGCTGGATTTTAAATTTATTCGATTTAGATAATGGATTGAACTCCAGATGCAAAACCTGAGGTTGTCAGCAATTAGCAACTAACTATTAGTATGACAGCGTCAATTAATACGGTTGCCGATACGATGCAATAAATGGCGTGATAGAATCCAGCTGGTTCTATTCTTCAGGGTCTCGTCACAAAGTGTATCATAGTATGATTGTTTTCAAGACCTGACCCCATCTTTTCGTCTTTTAAACTGGGAGAGCGAGTTCATGAACAGAAATGCGAGTGCTGTAACAGAAAAATCACGATTTCGGCAGGGAATAGGGTTATTTGCAGCATTGTCAGGTATTTTTCTGGTTGCATGTTCTCACGAGCCGCTTCAGGCGCCACAGCCACCTGCCTTTGTGAGTGCCGTGCCGGCAAACTGGCTGGAGGCTCAGCAGCAGAAATACGAAAAGAAAGAAAGCTACATTCAGTCTCATCAGGCGGCCTATGCATGGTTCAGTAATTTTGCCTTCAGCGAAGTGGACGGCATCCCTTACATTATTCTCAAGTTGCTGCCGGAGCTGTCTCCTGAACTGTGGGGCAGTCGGGATAATTTTCTGGATGTGGTCGGTTTATTCAAGGATGAGCGCCAGCCCACCTTTCCTGTGGCGCGCGGTATCGGTTTCAGTGGATTGTCACGTCCCGATACTCAGGAAAATATCGATTATGCTTCGTTTACCTGCGGTGCTTGTCATATTGGTCGCGTGCGGCTGGATGATGGAAAAATCGCATACCTTGATGGCGGGGTGAACAGCCAGTTCAATATAGTCTTGTTCAGAGTCAAGCTATACCAGACGCTTCAAAATGCGTATGCCGGAGAAACGAATGCGAATAAAAAATATGCATTGCTGACTAACAAGATATTGTCCGTACTGGAGCGTATGCAGCAACAAAACCCAAACTATTTTTATGGCAACTATCAGGCGGGCGGCAGAAAATTTGATGCTGCTTATGAAACTCAACAAATAGCCTTGTTTAAAAAGAATGCCCTGAATGATGTCACCAAATTCGCCAAACACGCAGAAGCGGATTATGAGGCTTTCGTTGCGCTGGTGGATAAGAACTATAAAGGCCTCGAACAACTCATAGTTTCTGGTTTTCCAGGCATGGCGGATGCAACGGGGCTCAGTGCCGGCAATGGCTATAGCAGCCTGAGAGGAATCCCTGTTATCAAATGGTTTGCCAATCTGGTTTTGCCGCCTGAACCGGGCATCACGGACTTCATGTCCGTATGGGAACAGGGAAAAAGAAAGGCGAGCTGGGATGAGAAACATCAGCAGCTCATCAATGGCGGCGGTCAATGGAATGGCAACGTACCGATGCCTGTGTACCGAAACCTGATTGCGCAGCTCACCTTGGGTCTGGAAAAAACAGATGTGCGCGTGGCAGCCTTTTCTGATGAACTGCTCGACGGCTTACCGGCAAGCCCTTACCCGTTTGAAGTGGATATTGCACTGGCAAAACAGGGTCAGACTTTGTTTGCCGAGAATTGTGCCGATTGCCATCAGCCCAAAAACGGCAAAGTGTACGACAACCTTGGCACCAGCCTATCCCGTGCGTATGTGGTTAATTTCTTATTGAATTATGCGGCGCGTAAAGAGTTATATGATAACTGTGCACCGGACACCACAGTGACTATGGAAGGCAAAACAGTCAAACCCTGTGCGGAATTTGAGGGCGTTTCACTGGAAGGCAAAAAGGATCTGCTTATGTCACCCAATGATCAGCACCACGGCTATAACGCCCGTCCGTTAAGCGGTGTATGGGCGCAGGCACCCTATCTGCATAATGGGTCAGTTCCTACCCTCTATCACTTGCTGGTGCCTGGGGAACGTCCTGAGACATTCATGAAAAGCCGGTTGGATTATGACAAAAAGTACCTCGGTTTTTCCTGGCAACCACAGCAAAATGGCTCGGATAAGGAAGAAGGTTATCTTTTCAAGGCCAATGTCATTCCGGCGCTCAGTAATAAAGGACATGACCGCGACATCAAGGAAGGCAAAAAAACCTACCGGTTGGACTGGTCTGCCGACAAGCAAGGCGCTTTTGCGATTATCGAATACCTGAAGACCTTATGATGCAGCCTGAACAATTGGCCTCATTGCTATCCCGCTACCCGGAAATCAAGCTGGCCCTATTATTTGGTTCGATGGCAACGGGAAAGGCACGTGCAGACAGTGATATTGATCTGGGTTTGCTGGCACAGGCACCGCTTACTGCCGACTTTACGCTGAAACTGATACAGGCCATTGGCGCTGAATTCGGTCGCCCGGTCGATATCGTTGATCTGTATCATGTGCCGGAACCCATTACCGGGCAGGTGTTGAAGGGAATCAGGCTGTATGGCGACAATGCAACGTATGCAGGACTGCTGACCAGGCATTTGCTGAATGTCGCCGATTTCCTTCCGCTTCACCAGAGGATACTGACTGAGAGGCGCAATAAATGGATCAATTGATGCTTGCGGAAAAAATTGAATCGTTGCGACGCTGTATTCAGCGCATTGAAGATAAAAGGCCGGGCACTATCGATCTCCTGATTCAGGATCTGGATCTGCAGGACATACTGGTCATCAATCTCACCAGAGCCGTACAGCTCTGTGTCGATATCGGCAGCCACATTATCAGTACAACCCATGAACCCTCTCCACAGACCATGGGCGAAGTTTTTATAACGCTCAATAAACTGGGCGCCATTACATTCGAAACCTGCGAGCAATTAAAAAAGGCGATTGGTTTCAGGAATATTGCCGTACATCACTACGAGGCGATCAATTGGGAAATTGTTTATGCAATTTGTCAAAATTCCTTACAGGATTTCCGTCGATTTGCTCAGGAAATCAGCCGGTATGCTGCTTTGTAGCAGTAGCGTGATGGCGGGTCAATAACGTTTGTTCTGGTTCCAGGCCGGACATCGTATGGATCACGGATACTTGACAAGGATCACCATGAAAAAACTGAAAAATGAAGCTGCCTTGTTCAAGGAAGCCATGCATGCCGGTGTGAAATATGCGGAAGGGCGGGGCGTGGTCGAGTTTGAGGCCACCGATTCGGCGAGTGAAAAACTGCTCTACATCTATCGACTGCTGGTGCACGACAAAGTCATCCAGCCCCTGCCGGAAGATCAAGTCGCTGAAAAAACCATGCGGCATAAGCTGGCGCTTTGGTATGCCAAACAATTACCCAAGGATCATGTGCTGTTGAAATGAATGGTACTCTGATGCTTTTAGTTTCTGCTGATAATGGCGAGTCATGCATCAATTCTTGAGGTTTTTTGATCCAGATAGCCTTCATGATCAATGAAACACAGTACCTTGCCTTGGTGGGAGTGAATCATAAGCATGATGATTTGCAAGATGCGACCTCTTTTCACTATTCCTATTTCTGCGGGATTAGCTACCGCCTGCTATCAACAATGCGAAGCAGATGGCTTGCCAGAATGACCATCTCTTGAGCTTCCGTTGCATCATTTATTGAAACAGTGCGATGGGAATGTGGGTTCTTGTACGAACCGATGGCGCCAGCAAATAAATGCGCCAAAGCTTCGCGCTCTGCCTCGGGTTGCTGCATGTCGGAAAGTGGTCCGGTCATTTTATCGAATGCCTTTCGCATCAGCGTGGTCCCGATATCCGTATCAGCAAAGTTTCCAGCTTCTCGAACGGCAACCTCAACAGCACGAAATGACTTGAATACCGCTGTTTCCAAATCACCACGAACAATGTCTAGCCAGACATCTTCAGCTATCGATGGATGCAACATCGTCTTCGGGAAAGCAACACTACGTGCATAAGTCTTGAATGAGTCATTAGCTAATATCGCTCGGGCACGGCGGCTAAGAAACATCCATCCATTGTTTCCGTTCGTTCCGGGCTCCGGAATCAGCAGGCCCTGCACCGATAACCAGTTCCATGCCTCAGCCAGCGCCAGCTCTGCATCTTTTTTCCGGTTTTGGGGATAACCATCCGAAGCTCCTGGAGTACTGTGAATGTGTGATGCGATGGCCTGTAAATGAACTTTATCGTTTTGCCGGTGCTCATGAGCAAGCCTCAGAACGACCTCAGCAAGCTCTTCTGGGGCAAGTGCCACGAGTACGTTTACATCAGGGATTGTTGACGTCAGAGTAGTCATATTTAAGTGCTAGGTGTTAGACGCCGAATTAAATTTAGGCAGATCATCGATAAAACAACAATGTTGTTTATCTCTATCGGTGATCGCTATCATTAAGAAATTTTCTTCTATTATTGTCGGGTTGTGTCTTAATCACCGTTTTAGTAACCTCATTCAGGATTATGACCATTATCCGCAGCTACCGGAATCAGGCCGCAAACCAAGAATACCAACAAACAATTGGCCCGCCTCATCCCTGATTCACGACCCTGATTTTCAATCGATAACAAACCGGTTACTTGGGTGTTTCCTTCTTGGGTTTCTTTGCTTCCTTGTTTTTACGTTGCTGTCCTTTTGCCATGGTCATCCTCCTTGTGTAATTGCAATACCATCATAATACGAATAAAAAATTTTGTGTCTATTTAGCCAATCTTTTCAGGCTTTTTTCTTCGGTGGTGGTGAGCACGCGCAGGCACGGCAGGTAGCCGTCATAGACAATGCCATGCACTTCGATGCGTTTCTGCGAGCGCAGCATGCTGATCAGGTACTGGGTGACTTCCTGTGTGATCGTTTGTCCGGGCACCAGTACGGGGATGCCGGGCGGGTAGGGGGTGATCTGGTCGGTGCAGGTACGGCCGTTCAGGGTGGCATTGACTTTGTCCTGTTCGTCCAGCAGCGGTATCAATTCGCCGCCGCAGTAGAATGCATCGCGCGGCAGGTATTTCAGTTCCGTAAAGCGCGGGATATCCGCCGTTTGATACAGCCTGCGCGGGGCACGGTTTTCACGGGCGATGCGCATCAGTGCATCATACAGGCGGGATACCTTGCTGCGCGTGGTGCCGATGGTGAGCAGCAGGGTGAGGGTGTTAAAGGTGGATTTCTCTACCTGAATGTTATAGCGCTCAAACAGTTCCTGAATTAATTCTTCGACAGTAAACCCGCAACGGGAAATATCCACGGTCACTTTGGTGGGGTCGAGCTGAATAGCGTCCTGCTTTATTTCATCCGGCAGCAGGTCAGGAAGCTCCAGCACCTGAAAGACACCGGTGGAATTGATCTGTGAGCGCAGTTCCTTGGATAATTCCAGTGTGCGGGACAGTAATTTATAGCCTTCCAGCATAGCCTGTTTACGGGCAATATCCAGACTGGCGATCATGCTGTATTGCGGGCTTGTCGATGTGTGCATGTTGAAATTCTCACGAAACAGATGTTCGTTGAAATCCGGGTCATTAACATGAATCATGCTGGATTGCGAGAAAGCGGACAACACCTTGTGAGTGCTCTGGGTGGCGTAGTCGGCACCGGCTTCCAGCGCGGTGGGGCGGAAAGCCGGATGGAAGCGGGCAAAGCCATACCAGGCCTCATCAATGATCACCTTGATGCCTTTGGCATGCGCTGCTTGAATAATGGGCGGCAAATCGTAGCGCAGGCCATCATACGTGCAATTGGTCAGGATCAGCGCCTGCACATCATCATGGGCGGCAATGGCATCAAATATCGTTTGTTTGGGCACCGGCCCGTAAATATTGAATTTTCTGTTGACTGAGGAATCCAGATAAATTGGATGGGCGCCCGACAGCACCACACCGTGATGGACTGATTTGTGGCAGTTGCGATCCAGTAACAGCTTGTTGCCGGGCGCCAGCAAGGTTTGAAAGATGACCTTGTTGGCGGTGGACGTGCCGTTGGTTGCGAAGAACGTTCGGTGTGCGCCGAAAGCCTTGGCCGCTATTTTTTGTGCTTCCGCAATCACGCCGGTGGGTTCCATCAGGGAATCAAGCATCGGCACCGATACCGACAGATCGGCGCGGAATATGTGTTCGCCGATGAATTCATAAAAATCACTGACCCAGGGACTGTCCCGCAGTGAATCGCCGGAAGAATGCCCCGGAGTATGCCATGCATCCTTGGCCATCAATACATATTTCTTGAGTTGATCGTAGAAAGGTGTGCGGGCTTTTTCCTGAAGCTGGGCGCTGAGGATACGGTACATGCCCCGGTAATCGCGTTCTTTCCGATAGAAATAGCCATCGACTGTTTCGGTGAAAAGGGAATCCACCACTTCGTCTTCCTGCTCCTGTGCGATCAGGATATAAATGCTCAATTCAGGGCGAAAGTTGGTGATCTTCTGCACCAGATCCAGTGCGGTCATCTGCAGGTTTCGTGAACGCTTGCCCTCGGCTCTCAACGTGTAGAGCCGGTCATCAACGACGAGTGCCTGAATGTCGCCATCCTGTTCAATCGCCTGGAGTGCCTCCTGCGCTGTTGTCACGCCGGCAAAGGTGATGCCAAATGGATTTTCCATGGATTTGGCAGCCGCATTCAGCCCTTTGACGAACTCTTTTAATATCAATGGCTCATCGTTAATGAGGAGAATCCGGCTGACAGGCTTTTTCATAAAAGAGTATCCAGTGAAGTGCGTGAGGAGATTCCCGCTATGGGATGGGGATGAGCGGATCTTTGACGCGGTGCGCGAAATAAAAATAGATCAGCGAACTGGCGATGGCTGCAAAGAAACACCAGACCGAGGCAAAGGTTTCCAGATAAGTGAAATAAGCTGCAAAAAAACCGCAGGTAATGGCAATGCCAGCCAGATATAAGTGCTTATAGCTGGAAAAAATGAAGGGTACGCAGGTTGCCAGTAAATACATGACGATTACGAGCTTGTCGCGATCAACATCATGCGTGTAACGGATGCTGTGATTGACGATCTCGGCAACGATAGGCTGATTGGCAAGACCGATCGTAGTATAGATCGCAAGTCCTAAACCCACGACACCGATCGCGGTAATTATTTTCTTGCGCTTGAGGTCTGTTTCAGCGTTGTAAACCGCAAAAGGCGCATAAGGCGGCCAGATAATGCCAATAAAGACGCCATAGAGATTACTGAGCCAGAACTGCGTTTGCACCATGTAACCATCGGTCAGGGAAACCCATAAAGCACCCTCGACGAGCTGCTGTACTGCAAAAATGAGCGGAATCAGCGCAATGGGCAGATCTTTCCGGTGATAAGTCTTGCGAATTGTTGCGGCGCCGACAACCAGAAGTGTGCCACCGACGATAAAACTGGCCTCTGCTGAAAAGCACATCTTGATGGTTTATTCCTATGTTGGAGCGATACGGTAACTGAATTTGCCGGGTTAAGTCTAGCATGCTTCAAAAAGCGGTGGTCAAAATGAAAAGGGTGTGGATTAATTCTCTGATTCCTGGATTTGATGATAGCGATGTCTATTAAATTTCTGCTAAAATAATATATTCTATAATAGTGTCAAGCAAGGAATAGTTGTCATGGCTTATGTAGTAACTGAGAATTGTATTAAATGTAAGTACACGGATTGCGTGGATGTATGCCCGGTGGATTGTTTCCGTGAAGGCCCGAATTTTCTGGTGATTGATCCGGATGAATGCATTGACTGCACATTGTGTGTAGCCGAATGTCCGGTGGAAGCGATTTATGCTGAGGATGATGTGCCGGATCAGCAGGTGCAGTTCATTGCGCTCAATGCTGAGTTGTCCAAACACTGGAAACCTATTATTGAAAAGAAAGAAGCACTGCCGGATGCCGATGACTGGGCCAGTGTGGCAGATAAGCTGAAGCATCTGCAGCGCTGATCAGACAGTGCGGTAATCCTGATACCGCATGAGTGATTCCTCATCACAATTTCCAGAAATATCCTTTAGTGAGGTTTTTAAGCGCATAAAAGCGGGTGCTACGGTTGTTACACCGAATCGAAGACTTGCTTCAGCGCTTAAAGATAAATTCAATACACATCAGATCGATCAGAAGGTTGCCGCCTGGCAATCGGCTGATGTTTTGCCATTCACTTCCCTGATCGAGCGCATTTACCTTGATGCGCAGTATGCCGGGCAGACGACTGATTTGCCTGTACTGCTGACAACGATTCAGGAACGGGTTCTGTGGGAATCAATCATCCAGTCTTCGGATGCAGGCAGGGCGTTGCTGCGAATCCCGCAGACTGCGGCATGGGTTCATGAGGCGTGGCAGCTTGCGCACAGTTGGCAGCTTTTCCCCAGACTCAATAATTTTCTTCCGAATGAGGATGGCAGAGCGTTTCTGGAATGGGCGAAATCCTACGAACAGGCGACTGCACGCAATCGGCAGACAGATCATGCGCGTGTTGGCGATCTCCTGATCAGGCAGTATGAGAATCTGGATATCAGGAAACCAGCGAATCTGATCTGTTATGGTTTTGATGTGCTGACGCCGCAGCAGAAGATTTTTTTGGCAAAGATGGGGGCGCTGGGATGTGAAGTGGTGCAGGTCAAGCCGGTACCTGACAGTCGGCCGCATCAGGATGGAATCAAGCGTGTGCCGTACATCAACAGGGAAGCTGAGATTTATCAGGCAGCCACCTGGGCGCGTACCAGGGTGGAAGCCGATAGCACGGCCAGTATCGGTATTGTGGTACCTGCATTAGCCAGTGACCGCACTGCCATAATAAGAATTTTTAATTCGGTGATGTTGCCGGATATCAGACAGGCGTTGCCGGGTGTTGCGCATGCTGTTGCACCGTTTAATATTTCACTGGGCGTGGCTTTAACAACGTACCCCATTATTGATGCCGCTCTGGCGATTCTTGAGCTGGCCGGGCACGAAATGGAGTTTGAGCGGGTGAGCCAGTTGATCCGCTCTCCTTTCCTGGCGGGGGGCGAAGTTGAAATGAGCAGCCGTGCCCGGCTGGATGCGCGGATACGCCGCTATGCAGGGCCTGTGATGACGTTGGACCGATTGGTGGCGCTTGTTCAACAAGCGGGAGGGCAAGCCAGTTGCCCTGTTTTAATGCAGTGCTTGTCATCATTCGTGGCGTTTCGTCAGGCAGCATTACCTGGCAGTGAGACACATGCCGCTTTTGCCAAACTATTTCCCAAACTTCTGCAGATTGTCGGTTTTCCCGGTGAACGCAGCCTGGATTCTACGGAATACCAGACAGTAAAGAAGTGGCATGAAGCCATCGCAAGCTTTGCAACCCTGGATTCCGTATTGCCGAAAATCCGCTATGCCGATGCAGTCAGACGTTTACGGCATATTGTCGGTGAAACATTATTTCAACCGCAAACACCCGATGTGCCGATTCAGATTCTGGGCGTACTGGAAGCGGCGGGTATGACGTTTGATCATTTATGGGTGATGGGTTTGACGGATGAACAGTGGCCTCTGCGTCCCCGCCCTAATCCATTCCTGCCGCTGGTCCTTCAGCAGCAGGCGAAATTGCCATTGGGATCTACGCAGGAGTCGCTGGCCTATTCAAGGCAACTGATGAATGGCTGGCTGTCCGGTGCGAAAGAAGTGATTCTGAGCTATTCACAATATAGTGATGACCGTGATGGGCATCCATTAGAGCCAAGTCCGCTCATTCAGTCCATTGTTGAAGGTTCCCTGACGTTGCCTGTTTATATGCGTCACCTTGACCTGATTATTCAGGCGGGCACGCTTGAGCGGATCGAAGATGACCAGGCGGTGCCATTGAATAAAGGCATTGTCAAAGGGGGGACGGCTGTCATCAGGGATTATGCAGCTTGTCCCTTCCGCGCCTGGGCAAAGCACCGGATGAATGCAATGCAGTTGGATGTGCCGCATATCGGATTGAATGCCATGGAGCGCGGTATATTAGTGCACGATGTGTTATCGCAGGTGTGGGGTCAATTGAAAACCAGGGAAAACCTCGAAGCCACCAGTGGCGGGGAGCTTGAGGAAGTGTTGGCAAAAGCGGTCGACAGAGCTATTCAGGAAATGCGATCAGAGCGGCCTGATGCATTGTCTGGCCGTTTTGCCTGTATAGAGCAGAGACGGTTAATGCGTTTGGTGCGCGAGTGGCTTGCAACAGAAAAAAAGCGCGAACATTTTACGGTGATTGCTACGGAAGATAAGCGTGAAATCCATGTGGGCAAGTTGATATTCAGAGCACGGCTTGATCGTATCGATGAGCTGGCTCACGGGAAGCGCATTATTATTGATTACAAGACGAAGAAGTTATCTGTTAATGCCATGCTCGGCGAACGTCCGGATGAACCCCAGCTTCCACTGTATCTGGTGATGACCGATGTTGATGCAATCGGTATCGCTTTTGCATCGGTCAAATTAGGTCAGATGGAATTCTCCGCAATTGTGCGGGACCCGGATTTATTGCCAGGCATCAAGGAATTTTCCGAATTCAGCGGAAGCAAGCAATATAATTCGTGGGATGCCTTGATAGCGGCATGGCAACATGATTTGACGAATCTGGCACAAGGTTTTTCCAGGGGAGATGCCAAAGTAAATCCCAAGAACTATCCGGCAACCTGCAAGTTTTGCGCGATGCAACCATTCTGCCGTGTTCACGAGCGAGTGAACAGCGATCTTGTCGAACAGGATGATGCGAATGAGTGATGCGATGCCGATTCCTGACGCCAGAGAGCGTCAGCGTGCGCTGGATCCGGCGCAATCATTTATTGTGCAGGCTCCGGCGGGATCAGGAAAAACCGGCCTTCTGATTCAACGCTATCTCAGGTTACTGGTTTGCGTTGATGCGCCTGAAGAAATCATCGTGGTTACATTCACCCGCAAAGCCGCCGCAGAGATGCGGGAGCGCGTTCTGGCAGCGCTGGTTGCGGGGAAAACGCCAGCGGGATCGGGCAGTGCTTATGAAGCATTAACGAAAGAGCTGTCTGCGGCTGTATTGCAGCGCGATCATGAGGCGGGCTGGCATATTGCCGAGAATCCGGTACGGCTGCGGATTCAGACGATTGATTCCCTGTGTGCATCACTGACGCGGCAGATGCCCATGTTGTCGAAGTTTGGCGCACAACCGGAGACACTCGACGATGCTGCGGATCTTTATCTCGAAGCGGCGCGTGCGACCATTGCGCAGATGGAAAGCAATAATGCGATCGCGCAGGATGTGGAGCGCTTGCTCGAACATCTGGATAACGATCAGGCGCGCATCGAGGCACTGCTGGCTGAGATGCTTGCTCGACGGGATCACTGGCTGCGCCATATGCATGGGAAAACGCGGATTGAACTGGAGACAGCGCTAAAAGATACGCGACAGGCTGCACGAGAGCATATTTTTGAGTTATTTCCAGCAGATACACACAATGAATTACTGGAACTGGTGCGGTATGCTGCAGCGAATCTTTCTGCGAATGGCGACGGAACTTCATCGATTACGGCGTGTGATGGCCTGAGCACATTAACATGTGAGGTCGAACAGTGGTACGGTATCGCTGAATTACTATTAAAGAAGGATGGTGACTGGCGAGAGAGGCTGTCCGTGACGCAAGGATTCCCGGCGGGTGGCACTAAACCGGAAAAAGAAGAAGCCAGGTCATGGAAGAATCGACTGGAAACGCTCATTGAGATACTCAGTTCGAATGATGCATTGCGGCAAGCCCTGCATGCTATCCGTCAATTGCCACCGCCTGACTATACCGATAAACAATGGGAAATACTCGGTGCGATAACACGATTATTACCCCATGCGGTGGCACAGCTCAAAATCATTTTTCAACTATGCGGAAAGGTTGATTTTACTGAAGTAGCGCAAGGTGCATTGCATGCGCTGGGTGATTCTGAGTCACCGACTGATCTGGCGCTTGCGCTGGATTATCGTATCAGGCATTTGCTGATTGATGAGTTTCAGGACACTTCGATCAGTCAGTTCAGACTGGTGGAACAATTGATTGCGGGCTGGGAAACGGGGGAGGGGCGTAGCTTGTTTGTGGTGGGCGATCCGATGCAGTCCATCTATCGATTCCGGGAGGCGGAAGTGGGTCTTTTCTTGCAGACACGCCGTGCGGGGATTGGTAATCTTGTACTGCAACCCATTACGCTCAGTGCGAATTTCCGTTCGCAACAAGGTATCGTTGATTGGGTGAATGCAACCTTTGCGCGTGTCATGCCCGTTCATGAAGACATTACAACAGGCGCCGTGGCCTATACACCTTCTGTCGCAACTCATGCCATGGTGTCAGGATGCTGTGCGGTTACAGTACATCCGTTTCTTGAAAAAAACCATGAAGCGGAAGCAAGGAGAGTCACGGAAATCATCGTGCAATCACGGCAGGATAACCCGGAGCATTCGATCGCTATTTTGGTACGAAACAGAAGCCATCTGCGCGAAATCATTGTGCAGCTTAAAGCGGCTGAATTGTGCTTCCGTGCTATTGAAATCGAAGCACTGCACCATAAGGCTGTGGTGTTGGATTTACTGGTGCTGACTCGTGCGCTTATAAACCTGGCGGACCGGATTGCCTGGTTTGCGCTGTTACGGGCGCCCTGGTGCGGGTTAACACTCAAGGATTTTAACGCATTACGATCGGTTGATCAGAGTGAAGCCGGCCATTCATTCATTGCAGATGATTGGACAGTCTGGGAACTGTTAAGCAATGAAAGTCACTGGAGTGCCCTATCACCCGATGGAATTAAACGGTTGCGTCGCATACGGGAAATACTGCAACTTTGCATTCAAAACCGTTGCCGTCAGTCATTGCGGATGTCGGTTGAGACAGCCTGGCAGGCGTTGGGTGGACCCGGCTGCCTGAGTCCTGCTTCGCTCGATAAATCGCGGGTTGCCAGCGATCTGAATGATGCAATGATTTACCTTGATTACTTAGAAAATTATGAAGTGGCGGGAAATATTCCAGATCTTGAGATATTCGAGAAAGGGTTAAGCAAGTTATATGCATCGCCCGATCTTGATGCTGATGAAATGTTGCAGATTATGACAATTCATAAGGCCAAGGGACTTGAATTTGATACGGTTATTGTGCCAGGGCTTGGCCGTATACCCCGTAGTCATGATAAACAACTGCTCAAATGGATGGAATTTTCAAATAATGCTTCTTTTGCAGAAACGGGTACTGTTACAACGGATTTATTACTTGCGCCGATTCAGGAAACCGGAGCGGGGGTGGATGATGTAATCTATGCATGGCTGGAGAAACTGGATCGTGAAAAAGAAAATTTTGAGGCAGATCGTTTGCTTTATGTTGCTGCAACCCGTGCTAGAAAGTTTCTGCATTTATTAGGAAATGTAAGCCTGACTGAGGATGATGATGGGAATCTGAGACCTAGACAGCCGGCATCCAATGCGTTGCTCAGAAGGCTCTGGCCAGTTGTGCAGCCTATTTATATTGATGAAGCCAGGAAGAAAGGGGATCGCGATAAGCAATCTGAGTCGGAAGAAAATAAGAAAAGTGAGATAAGTGATTTCCAGCCTGGCGGTCAATCAATTTATAGACTTACAACAGACTGGTTATTGCCTCCCGCACCCGGATCGATGTTCTGGCAGCAGCCCGGCATTACTAGGGAAGTACAGGATGAAATTGAATTTTCATGGGTCAGTGAAGTGGCCCGGCATGTGGGTAGCGTAGTGCATCGCTGGCTACAGCAAATAGCTGAGGATGAAATGCGGGGATGGGATGTGGCACGTATTCAAGGCATGCACGACAAATTTAGACAAGGGTTATTGATGAATGGAATGAATGTGCATGGCAAGGAAGGGTTGCTCGCGGTGGAGCGTATTATCCTGGCATTGTCCAATGCTGTCAGAGATGAGCGTGGACAATGGATATTGAGTAAACAGCCATTGGCACAGAATGAGCTGCACATGACAGGAGTAGTTGATGATAAACCCATCAGCCTGGTAATTGATCGTACTTTCTGCGATGCGGATGGTAAACGATGGATTATAGACTATAAGACAAGTAGTCATGAAGGATCAGATATAGAAGAGTTTCTTGATCGCGAGCAATTGCGGTACCGCGAACAGTTGAATCGCTATGCTGTACTCATGTGGAAAATTGACGAACATCGACCAGTTCGATTGGGAATTTATTTCCCGTTATTAAATGGGTGGCGAGAGTGGAATAAATAGGAAAAGAATGTTTGCGCTGGATCAAATTGGAGGGTGAATTATTAAGATAGGTTACTCAAATTTTTTCCAATCTTTTTCATAAATTTTTTGTGAGGGGGATAATGATTTTAGTTATTGTGAACAAAGGGAAAAAGGGGGGGTTATAGGTAGAATCCATACGCGGGTATCGGAAATTTTATGACAAATGACTTGACT